>QWCT01000424.1_pt1 | contig 28135 bp, 29 predicted proteins | sample 1972681 | NCBI WGS metagenome assembly QWCT01 (sample SAMN09866701, study PRJNA288562) | Human oral metagenome isolate pre3_saliva, whole genome shotgun sequencing... | isolation source: mouth | host: Homo sapiens | place: USA: California | reverse complement strand
GTCCAATGGCGGTAGCTCGTCATCTGGCTCATTCCAGGATGTCGTTGACGTTGCAATTGGAGCAGTGGTCATTGGCGCAGTAGGCTTTGGAGCCTATAAAATTTACGATCACTTCTTTGGAAGCGGCTCTGCATCAGACGGTGACGTCGAGCTGATGATAGAAGGATTCATATCTTTGTAAGAATGTAAGAGAGGTGGAATACCCACCTCTCTTATTTTTTTTTTATTTTTATTTAATTATATATTCTTAACATATAAGAGATATTTTTATAAAAATATCTAAAGATACAATGAAACAAAGGAGACAAAGTTATGACTTTAGAACAATTAGATAAAATCTTATCTAATAGGACTATGAGTTCTTTTGGTGTATCTATAGGAACAGGATTACTTTTAGAATCCATATTCGATCCTACAGATGAACGCTATGATAAGGAAAGAATTATACCTAATAAGGTTGATTTAAACAATTTCGATATTTGGCTATTTAACGGTTTTACATTACTACGTAATATAATAACAGCTTGTACAGAGCCTATAGATATTTCCGTACTATATAATAAGAAGCATATAGATAGGATAATGGAAGAAGTAGAAGCTGAGATTACCATTATTCATTCGTTATTACTTAGTATAGATAAACAAGAAACATTCTTTGTATTATTCATACCAGAATATAAAGAATTAATATCTAAGTTTAACGTGGGTAAAGATGTGGATGTTAAATATATCCATAATAATAGGTTGTTATTGGAAATATTCAAAGTGCCGTTATTAGCTACATCTACAGAAATAGTTAAGTTAAATCCTACAGGATATAAAGTTCCACTTAACTATAAGGATAGTAAAGTTCTATTAACATCCCATTATACTTTAGATTTACTACAATCTAACAAATGGAAATTGTTAGAATCTCATACTGGTATATTAAAAGATCAACATTTGTTTAATACAAAATACCATAAGTATGGAACAAATGATTTATCTCATTTGCCTATGAACGATATACTACTATATCTATTAGGAGATGATGAATTAGTTCAGGGTATGAATAGGAAAGTTAAGTCTATTGTATATAATACGAGTATATCTAATAAATGGACATTTAGAACTACTAGAGATAAAATAAGATCAGATCTTTTAAAAGATCCATTATTAGTTCCAGTAATTAAAGAGTTTAAAGGTTACTAAAATCTACATAAGGAGAAAAACGTGAAAAAGATTAACATACTATATGTTAATGGGTTCAATACAGGTTTAGGATATATCGAAGGAGAAGAAGATCTCCATACTCTATATAACTTTAATAGGGTATCTAAGGATAATGACTATACTAACAATATTCTATATACCTTAGGTAATAGATTGGATATTAAGTTCGCTAAGAAAGAAATAGCCCATAAGTATAAGTTCATTACGGAACTATATGATAACTGGGCTGTGGCTGAACTTAAACAGCGTAGAACTGATAAAGTTAAAGTTGTTATGTTTAGGAAATATACCATAGGTAAGTATGATAAGTTCGTAGCTACTAACTTAAAGGATAATAAAGTAACTTTACCTTTATTCTTATCGTATATAAGCGGACATGATTTTAACTCTAGTTCAGAAGGACTATTAAATATACCTAATGAAGAGTTTATGGCTAATAGCTATGATAGTGTAAGTTTTTGGTTAAGAATGACATATAATGCTAAGCATATAGAACTTAAACTTAAAATTGAAACTTTTGATTTAGTTACGGAAGAGAATATTGATTATACTACTGTTCTACACGAAAAAGATATAATGGAAATAGTATATGCTACTAACCAAGAAGAAGCATTGATTAACAGGTTGAATCAAATGCTACCTGAAGGAGTTACTGTAGACAGTTATATTCCAGAGTATATGTTGGAGAAATAAAATGGAAAATAAAAACGAGTTTAGATATAGATTACCTACGGTTAGGTTAATCAAATGGTACGAGAAAGATAAGAAGCTCCTAGGAGCTTCTTTAGATATAGATGTTTGGCAACGATCTGTTAATTTTAATATTAACCCAGATGTATCGGCTTGGAAGCTTGAAAATCTTAATAAGTTTAGTATTCCTATGGATACTGCTTTTTTTATTTTTAATTTTCTTAAAGAACATGTTAATACTATAGAAGAGAATAGTAAAATCAAAATACCTATAATAAAACCTGTAAGGGATGATAAGAATAGATTAACAGGTGATACTATATCTTTAGTAGATATGATCTTTGGTAGGAATGATAAGGAATACTATGTAGGCTTTATATTCCACCAAGGTATATCTATTAAGTTTGTATTTCAACCACCGGTATCCAGTAAACAATGGTATATCGCTAAGAATGATAATATAATAGATACTGTTATGTTATCTAAGGTACAGGCGAGATCTTGGATAGATAGAACTATAGATGCACTTAGAGTAGCTGACGCTGAGTATATCCATAGGTATAATAATAGTAAACCTAATAAGGAAGCTAAACAGTCAAATACCAATGATATGACTGGTGAAGATGCATTAGCGGTAGGAGCCATTGAGATCTGATATTTTTTTAGTTATATATTATTTATATAGTAAGGCTTAATGTTATGTTAAGCCTTACTAAGCTAACTTTTTTACGTAAAGGAGTTGAGATGTTTCAAATCTCTATATCTACGTTAGCGAATGACTATACCGGTATAAAAGTCTATCGCAATACGGAGAGTACGCTCAAAGCTGAAGGTGTAACATCCTTCGAACAGCTACAGGAGCCTGGTAACTCAATACGGTTCGATACGTTAATGAACGTTAAGACTGGTAAAGAAGCTACTGAGGCATTTAATGTTCTTAATGGCTATGTTAAGTATAGGGGAGATTCCTTCATAGAGGAATTATACAGGGCTTATGAGATCATAAGTTCATTAACCCAAGCTTACTTAATAGCTCCAGAGGCACAAGCTGATGCTATACGAAATAAGTTTGTTATACAGCTTGGTAACATTATTCGTCTACTGGATATAGACGAAATACATAAGTATATAACTACTGTTAAGCCTATTCCTATTCCTCCTAATCTTAAGGCTAATTTTAATACAGCCTTAGAGACCGATGGTTTAGGTACAAGGGATCAAACTTATATAGTAGAAGACTATGTATGGTTAATGGCTCTTATAGTTATATTCAAGGCTACATATGGACCATTAGCAGAGTTTATCCACGGTAATCCAGATCATCTTAAGGAATATAAAGAAATACAGATGTTGGATTTACTTAAACAGCAAGCTATATATAAGCATATGTCTTTCCAAAAGTTAAAAGCTTATATATCTGCTATAGTAGATAGAACCTTTGAAAAAGATAAGATAACAGATATAAGGATTATATCTAGTAGATTATCTCTAGAAATGATTAAAGAGTTTTATCTTTCTAAAGGTATCTTTGGTAAAATCATAACTATGAACCAAATGGAAGATACTGAGAAGTTCGATATAGTTAAATACCTATATAAGGACGTCAATAGCAAGATAAGAAATCCTGGTGCTGGTAATGATGCAATACGTAGTAAGAATAAACCTACTGAGTCAAGTACAGAACTTGAGGACAAAGAGTCTGTTATAGAGTCTTATAGGATTTCTACGGAAATACCTCCAGGTATGGCAGTAGAGTTCAACTGGGCTGTAGGTTCTGGGGAGTTTATAGTAAAACAGCTACCTAAAGGTATCAAAGACCATCTAGATCCTAATGATATCAAATTAGGTTTAGAAATAGCTAATAGATTCCTACCTAATGAAGTAACGAAAACACATATGATGTTATTCGGTACTATATTTAAACGTATCTTAGACTGTAGAGGTATTGATTATTTACAGTTAGATAATGTTAAGAATATGATAGGTATAGGATTTGCAGTGCTTAAGAGTTATGGGTTGTTACCTCTAGCGTATCTATTAGTATCTAAACGTATTGCCGGTAATAATGGCGGTAGTATAGATTTTAGTCTTAATATTAATAGTACGAAAGCTAAGGGATATAGGGAAGATGAGCTAGAAGAACTATATCCTTTTAAACACCAAGAGGTAAAAGGTAAAGATGTTATTTTAGGGGATTTAAAAGTATTGGATTGGGTACATGCTATATATCTAGAGATTTTTAAGTATAACTGGCAACCACCGGTAGAACTTAAAATAGGTATAAGAGACATGTTAGTTCCAACATTGAGGAATTGCCTAATTGATTTCTTAATAATAAACGAAAGGAAAGTAAATGGAGAATAACGGTTTCTACTCGCCTTACGGTAATCACGCTTATAACCCTATGGGTAATAGCGTATATAATTTTATCATTAAGGAGTTTAAAGTATATCCTACTAGACCTACCGGATATAGGGATATGGTCGTAAGAGGGTTTACTTCTTTTGTAGATAATAATACAAGAGAGAACATAATCAAAACGGTAGAACAAAGGGGTCAGGTTCCTACCAATCTAACTGGTATCGTATCATTAGGTACTAGACCCATATCGGTTGCTAAGATATCAGGCGGATGGATGGACCAAAGAGTAGGGTTCCGTATGATAGTCAATTGTGTTCCTAAACCTACGAATACGACATTACCGGAATATGACTTAGTCATAACTGGTTATTCAGACCCTACATCATCTTTTATCCAAACTGATTACACCGGTAAGATGCATCCTGATATGGATCTTAGATTCTTTATTAACGGTATAGAGAAGATAAGTATATCTAGAAAACTTAACTCTATAACCGGCATGCATCATTTGGGTATAACCAACCCATATAACTTCACTATGACGGATAGTAATGTAGCTATGCGTCCAGAGGATATAATGTCCGATATTAATAGTAGGACTATAGCTAGTGAATATAATGGCGGAGTTATAGGTTGTGGTATAACAGCTAATAACGATCCTATTGCTGTTAATAAACTACAGCTTATAGGCGGAACATATGCAAGTGATATAGTTAACTCAGTAGTTCAAGGTGCTACTAGTTCATCAACATCTCGTATGGCACTACAAAACTTATACGCATCTGGTATGTCTCAGAACTTAACAGAAGCAACCCACTTCTTACACAACGATACTGTAGATACGGATCTCTTCTTACAGGCGTTAAAGAATGTTTCTCCGTTTAATATAGAAGATGGATATGTATTTAGCATTAATTCGTTATCTAGGTTAGATAATACATTCGGTACACATAAGGTTGACTATATTAATATAGTAGATGCACCTAGGACACATGGTGAGGCTATGCTTATGACAGCTGATACTGAATGGTTAAGCGGTGGTACTGTAGAGCAAGCTAAGGTAGCAGAATTACATAATGCTATTATAGCTTTATTCACACAGAACTTTCTATATCATTTAGAGATACAACTGTTCAATGCACCTATAGATACGCCTATGGGTAGAAAGTTAGAGTGCCAATGGAGAAGCCTTGATAAGCCTGGTGCAGTAGCAGCTGGTTATAACGGAATGGTTGTAGATCCTAGGGTAAGCCAGAGAATCAATACAGCTATTAACTATTACCTAACGCAAATAGTAGATCCTAAACTATCTGATAACGGTAATACACAGTATGATGCTATCATATCAGCTGATTTAGCAGGTGATACAACCATAGCTATATCATTCGATGGTAGACCGCATACTATATATAGGTTTGCTACATTTGCCGATATGGCATTCTCCCCAATGGTAGCTGATATGCATACCAAAGATAGTATGGTTACTAATATGTCTGCTATAGCTACTGATGTAGCTAGCATAGTATCTAGCAACCTTACGAGTTTGAATTATAATTATGGAGGTAATTATGGAAATAGTTAAGTTTTATCAAGACTTACTAGCATCTTTAGATGTTAGTATAGACGAAGATGGATATTTAAAGTCTAAGATAGACGATGAGAATGAGATATATATCACTAGGTTGAAAGGTATGAAGATAAAACTTCCTACTAAGGAAAACTTGGATAATATGTATCACGCTGATAGCACAGGGAAGTTTGTAAGATCATATCTTATATTTAATCCATTATCAGAAAGTGCATATGAGGATGGTTATAGTCTAGAGCTACTGATAGATCTCGTTAAGAGATCTTTATCTCTTTCCTTAGCAGCTCTAGGCGATTTGTTAATTATAGCATATAGCCAACCTAAACTCCAACACGATCTACCTATAGAACTACAGGAGTTTATTTCTAACGCTAAGGATAAGTCAGTTGCCGGTATGAAAGCTACAGGTAAAGCTATAGACGATACTATGTTAAACAAATGGAAGAAATATATAGAATCGTTTACTACTAATATAGATAAGGATATGTTTATATTAGTAGTCCCTAGAACTAAACGTATCAACGACGTTATGTCGAATACAAGGGAAGCTAGATTAACTTCATCTTTGTATAAAGATTTTAGCGAAGCATTAGGTAGTGAATCTAATGTTACTATATCTGGGGTTAGTTTACGTCCTAAGGATATTAAAATATTCCTAGATATTATTAAACTGTTCTTAGTAGGTCACGATGAGAAAGGTTTAGTAGTAGAAGGAACGGATGATACAACATCTCCTGGATTTATAGCGTTAATGAAATTAGCGTTTAAGATTCTACAACCTGCATATAGATATATTAATGCCTTAGGTGTTTCTAATCCGTTATATAAGGATTTAACTAATAAGGTACTTATGTCTATAGAACAGATAGAGGCAGCCCCTACGTTATATAAGAAAGAGTTAGCTAGCATTCCATCCGATACCGAAATGAATAAAGGAACTAACGTTCTTAATAACAAGCAGGGTATAAACGTAAATACAAAGAACTTGCATACAGCCGTTAATACAGCAGTAACAAAACCATTGGATTATCAACCGGATACTCCTAAGTCAGGTGCAGATCTTATATTACGTAAAGTTCAGAATGAAAATGAAATGCGTATAATGGCTGGTAGTAGATATGGTATGTATAGACCTATGCAAGTTAAAACAGCTATGCCACAGAAGATACGTCCAGGTATGGTAAGTAGACTTAACCCATCCCTTAACTCCCAAGAAGCACAGCAGGTATACTTGCAGGAACAGCAAATGCAACAAGCGTATATGCAGCCTCCTATGATGCCTATGGCACAAGGTATGTATATGCCTGGTATGATGCAACAGGCACCTATGGTACCTATGCAGCAGACTATGAGCTATGGTAATGTAGGAACTGTAGGTAACACAGGAACGTATGTAGGTGCCTATGGAACTTACAACTACGGTACTGGTTGGGGTAGATAGAAAAAGTTGGACTGATATGGGTAAATAACTACCCATATCAGTCTTGGTCATTAAGTGTTTTAGATCTTTGCATCATAGTAAGTAAACGATTTAAAGTACTATCGTTAAGTACGATGAACTCTAACTGAGTTCCATCGTAATCAGTCGAGGAATTATACCCATTAGCTAGAATATGAGGAAGTATGAAATCTGGTCTAACACCTATAACGTGTTTAAATAGACCGGCTAAATCACCCTTATATTTATTACCATCTGTAACGGTAACGGTTTTAATAGTTGTTGCTAATGTATAATTTTCTTTAAGATAAGGATACATCGCTATCCATCTTGTATTTATATATTTGTTTTTGTTATAATCTTTTATTTCATCCGCCAGTGGAGTAAAAGCCATAATAATAACCTCCCTATGTAGTATAAGATATCAATTTCACGAATAAGGAAAAATCAATGGATATTCAAGAAGTCATTAAGTATGCTAAAGAAGAGTTTGGTCAGGATATTATCCGTAAAGACCCTGAAGTTGAAAATGGTGCTGTAGTATATTTCATCAAGGACAGTAAACCTAAACTAAGGAAGTTTATAACCACTGTATTTAATAACTATATACATATTTTAACGTTATCTAACGATACAGATGTATTAGGCGTTATTAAATGGTTATATCAGTATAGGATAGATACTGTTAATGGTTCTATAGTAGATCCATCTATATTCACTAGGCAAGTAGAACATAATGAAGAAAATGGTGGTAGTAAAACACCTGAAGAACTTTTAAAAGATGCTAAAAGTCTATACAGTAACAGTATTCTTAGAGAGACTACGCTTAATGTAGCTAAAGATGTAGCGCAGCATAATGGCTATAGTACGTTAAAAGATGACTATATCATTAAGCCATATACTAAGAGCATGTTGTTCGGTACATTAAGTATGACGTATGAACTAATATCTTGCTATATAGTAGAAGCCGTTATACTAGGACTAGATGCGTTACTCCCTAGAAACCCGGTAACTGAAGAATATACTCTAGAAGAAATTAACGATCTTCTAGATAAAGCTATAGACAGCGTCTATCGTGATCTAGAGCGGGATTGGGATCTTAATGTTATAAGCTCTGAGAAAGAAAGCATAACGGTATATTTCGAAAAGAATATAAGTAGATATGGTATAGCTTACCTACAAACATTCTTTAGAAACGAAGTACTATATAACTATGGTACAGTTGGTGTACTATCCTATCTATTAACCATTATGATCCAAGTAGGTGCTACTATGGATATGTTCTTAGAGATAGCTAATAAGGTTAACGAGAAAGCTTCTGAAGGTATCAAAGCTGAAAAAGAGAAGCTTGATAAGATTAATAAGGAGCTAGAAGATGAGGGTAATAGTCTTAAGAATACATTAGCGCATAACCTTAAACCGTTTATGCTACAAATGTTCCAAAATGGACTAGCTCAGAATCCAGATGCAGTATCTCTGGACGATATAGAGGAAATGAAAAATATCTTTATCCAGATTAGGAAAGATATAAGAGAAGCTAAAGGACTTCCGTCTGATAGCAAGATTATACTCTAAACAACACTAAGGTGCTCTACCCATAGTCCTAATAAGGCTATGGGTAGAGTTAATGTAATTTACACATATAAAGGATATAAAAATGAGAAAGTTTGATATTCTTATAGAAAATCTTAGCGATACTGATGCTATTAACTCTAAGTTTACCGATGCTAAATATCCATTTCATGCTAGCATTGCTAAATACGTTGTTTCTAGGTTAATCTTATCGGAAGATAAAATTAATACAAGTAGTTCGATAACTAGATGCTTACAACGTGTTTGGCTAGCCGGTGTAGAGTGTGATGCTAAATGTTCATTGCTTTCCAAGTTTAATATTCTGCCTGATAACAGTGCTGAAATAATTAAGCAACTTACTACTATAGATAAAATAGTTAGTAAGGTTAATAAGGATAACATAGCTCAGATTGGTTGTTCGTTCTATACGGATTCATTTAGTGTTGTTGTTATATTTAAATCCAATAACGAACATTTCGATATTGATTTTACTATAATGGATGGTAATACCATAGATAGGGTTATTACCTACTATAATAGTGAAATACGAGATGTTTGGAACTTTAAAGAAGTAGATAAAGAGAATATGACTAAAGATGATATTATCCTCCGAAGCTATGGACGTATAATAACACATTATTTAAGCGTAGGACAGGGAATAGGTAATAAACGTAATGATACACCAGAAGGATTACCGTATATCTATAATTATCTTTTAAAAGATATTGCAGATGTTACTAAAACACCAAAATCGGAACTGGATGCACAAATAGAAAACCTATTTAAGATAATTACACATTTTTCTAATAACTTTGTATATAGGAAAGTATGTGTAATGTACATGGGCGCTAGGACTGTAAGTGCTATGTTTAAAGTTACTCATAATGAGGAAGGTTTATCCGCATACACTTATGATATCTCTATAACCCTAGAAGCAGATGAAAATGGTTATATACAAAGTATAACTGGAATTGCGTATCATAAAGATGGAATCGTTCTTTATGATAAGAAAGATGGTTTAAGACCATTAGAAAATTGGTGGAAAGTTAATAAGGAGTAGAAAATGAAAAAGTTATTTGTTACATTGGTAATGGTGTTAGGTTTAGTAAGTTCTATAGATGCTAGAATTATTCCACCTAACTTAGACTACTATGGGTCTCCTGCTTACTTAAGAAGCGATAATGGAGAGCTTCTAGATGATATTGAAGACTTTAGAAAAATGTCTCCTGATAAGAAGATTAAAGAAGTTAAGAATATAATGGCTAGTCAAATTGTATCATTAGCCGAGATGATGGAAACTGTAGAAAAACTACAGCCAAATCTAGACTTAGTGGATAACGCTAGCCAGTTCATAGGTTATGCATATGGAATTAACCTAAACCTAAGAGATAGAGATAGAGCTGTAGAAGCGTTATCTGTATTAGATGTTCCTAGACTAGCTGATGTATACTATACTGTATTGGCTAGATTTAAAGCAGTATTTGAAGTGCAGTAATATATGCGAGACCTAGGTGCTTAAGCACCTAGGTCTCGTTAGTTATTTATTTCTTTTTGTAAAAGTGACAATATTTCAATTGTATATTATTTACGTAGTATAGCATTATAGAAAATAACTTTCTAGCACAAGAGACTAGCTTGTGATAATGCTATACTTAATAATATAGAAGGAGACCATAATGTCATCTAGTTCAAACATTATAAAAACTAGAACATTCGGGTTCTTCAGTAATGAAGAACGTAAGAATGTAGTAAAGCTAACACAAACCGCTGGCAGTGGTAATACAAACGCGTTAGCTTTACAGGCCAAGGCTATGGGCCTTAGTGACTTCCAGGCGGAAGCGCTTAAAGACATAGTCAACAGGTATAAGAAATAACCTGTTGTGCTAGGTAGATAGTCGCTACCTAGCATATAATATAATCCTTCTATAAAGTAAAGAACTTAAGTTGCCCTCTACAGGGCTTATAAAATAAAACATGACAAGGAGAACAAAATGAAAACTATCGTTATTACTATATCACTATTCTTAGGAACTGCGGCGCTTACGTGCCTTTATCATATCTCTCAAAAGGAGGTAAAGTTTGACCCTAACAAGGGTCCTGAACAGCTTCAAGAGCTAAGAGCAGGTAGGTAACCCCTACTTGCTCTATATTATTTTTTTTTTATTTAAATATACCAAAATCATATTAATAGTAACTATTTTCTAATTATATATTCTTTATATAGAAGCTATAATTACGTAGTTTTTAAAATACAAAAAAAATAAAGTAAGGAGTATCAATATGTCTAAGAGTAGTTACGAACATCTAAGGGTTCCACCTGAGAAATCTGCTATAGATACTATTATCCCTGTTCCAGAAGAACTTAGGTTACGAGAAGAGTTAATAGGCCCGCATGCTATTAACCCATATGTGCAACATAACTCATCTCCTAGGTCTCATATGGCAACAGCCCATTTATCCCAAATGGTAACGTTAATAGATGGCGATGAACCTATATTAGAGACTGGTGTAGATAGCCAACTATCGGAACATACATTTGGACCTATAGTTCCAGAAGATAGTGTTGTTATGCGTGTTGTAAATAAATACGATAATATGTCTGGTAACCTAGTAGGTGAAATAACAGAACGTTGTTATTTTGTTCTTAACGATGAACTCGATGAAAACAATAACCGTATACGAACTCTAGACATTATAAGAGTTCCATTATACCATGCAGGTTTACATCAGAACTTTGGATTTACTTATAAACAAGATACAAAGTTCCTTAAGTCTATAAATAAAGGAACGTTCTTAGCTAAAGGAACAAGGTTAGCAGTTCCACCTACTGTAAGAGAAAATGGTTCTTGGGCATATGGTGTAAATGCTAATATGCTAATGTGTACACATCCAGATGTAGCTGAGGATGGAGTTGTTATTTCAGAATCATTCGCTAAGAAGATGAGATATCATGTTTTTGAAATCAAAGCTATAGAGTTTGGTTCAGATTATTTACCTTTAAATATCTATGGAGATGATAAGACTTATAAACCATTTCCGGAGATAGGGGAGCAAATAGGTCCTGATAGTATAGTTATGGCATTACGTAACTTTAAAGACTTTATGGCATCTAAGGTAGGACTAGACGATGACCCTAGAGATTTTACACCAGCGTTACTATCAGCTAGAGACTTAAGAACGTTTAATCCGTTGTTCGATAAATGTACTTATGTTAAAGGTCCTGGTTGTAAGGTAGATATAGGTAACGGTCAATACGAGGATAGTGGTGTTGTTATAGATATAACTTGCTATAAGAATCCTAAGAAACCTTCTAATCTATTCTATGGATTAGATAGGCTTCCTGAGAAGTATGCTAATAGCTTTATCAAGTTTAACGAAGATTTGATTAAAGCATATGATAGTATATGTAAAGAGCTTGGAGATAGAGATTATGGATATGGAATATCCGTAATACATAAGACACCTAGGTTACACGCTACTATAGTAGATGCTGGTAAAATAGCAGCTGATTATAATGTTAAGCGTATCAAATCTAATAAGCATCTTATGGAAATCTCTAGAAGACTTAAGGATGCTAAGATAACAGCTTCATCTAGTAACAATAATTTACCAGGTAAGGTTGGTCTGGCTAATAGAAATGAAAACTTAGATACCTATAGAGTAGAGTTCGTTATAAGATATACAGTTACTCTAACTAAAGGACATAAGATTTCGGACCTTAATGGCGGTAAGGGTGTTATCGTAGATGTTAGACCTGACCATCTTATGCCATATAACGAATATGGTGTTGCTGATATCATTATGGACAGCAATTCTGTCATATCGCGTATGAATATGGCGAGACTATATGGACAGTATTTCCAAACAGCTTCTAAACAATGCCAGAAAGTTATGAGGGAAATGACCAGAGGTAAACCATATGACAAACTTACAGATGATGAAGTAGAAAATCTATTTACATATCTTATGGGGTTCTTAGGTAAGTTCGATACTCCTCAGTTCGATGCGTATGCTAATGCTACTAAGGAAGAGAAAAGAATAATCATTAAGGAGTCCTTAGAACTAGATGTTAAAGTTATGTCTAAGGTTACTAATATAAAGAAAGCTTATCAGTGTGTTATGGATATAGACAATTCTGAATACAGACCATATAGAGGACAAGTAACATTCCCTATGATAAGCGAAGATGGTAAAACCATAGATTACCAAGTAAGTAAAGAACCTATGTTAATAGGACCTTTATATACTATATTAGTATCTAAGACAGCTGATAATATGTTATTTACTAGTTCTCCTAATTTAAACATATTTTCATTTCCAGCTTCAGTTACTCCTAAGAATAGAGATTTATTACCTTATCGTAATAGTCCTGTTAAGAACATATCGGAAACTGAAGGTAGACTTTATAGTTACTATTGTGGCGTAGAAGCAATGGCAGAGTTAAAAGATCGTGCTAATAGCGTTCCTACATTCAGAGCTATGTATAGTAATATACTAAACGCTGATCATCCTGGTAATATGGAAAATATAGTAGATAGAGAGAAAGTTCCATATGGAAGCGACTCTGCTATTAAACTTATAAGGTCCATATTTAAATCTATAGGTATGGATATAGTATATCTTCAAGGACATGATTAAAATATATCCTATACTTATATTATATGCAGAGTTACCGTTATCTGCATAGGCGCTGATGATATATACATAAGGTCTCTAGCAACCTGCCTTATGTATATGCGCAAAATCGTTTTTCTTCTGAATAAGCGTATCCCATAGCTGTAAAAGGCTATGGGATATGTTTTATCTTTACGTATTTTTTTGCTTATAAGACTATGTATATAATATTATGTTTTTATACTTATATATTATTTATATAGTATGGGAAATAACCATATAAATTTAAATAAAAGGAAGTTAGTTATGGAAAAAGTACGAGCTAGACGTTTACTAGATTTTCCAGCCAAACGGTTACGCGATGAGTTACGAACGAATTGCATTATCCAATTCGACGATAATGTAGAGCGTGAATTATCCTATAGAGAAATAATAGTCAATAGGTACATATGGGAAGTCTTGAAGTTATATAAAGATGTTCCACTATTATCAGCATTTGACATTACTAATAACTATGTAGCTGGCTCTTATGTTTCCACTACGTTTAATAAAACATACGAGGTTATTATAGATTACCTAATAACTAATGTATTTGAACCAAATCACGGTTTATCTAATATGTCAGACGTATGGCGTACTATAACCGATACGTTTAATAACATATATAACGATATCATTTTTAATAATCTAAACTATATCACTAACTTAGATATTAAAGAGTTCTTGTATATCGTAACTGATCCTAGACTTATTAAGTCTATGCGAGATGTTAAGAACGCTGATGTAAACGATGGTATAGCTACATCAGCAGCTGTTCACGAGACTTATAAGGTTTTAGATACCATAATGAGAGATGGATCGTTTCCTAATAATAAATTAGTTAACGGTTATCTATCTAAGACAATGAAAACAGCATCGTTACAGCAGATACTTGCTTCTAGAGGTAAAATAACTACGTTATCTGGAGAAGTGTATAAACATCCTATAGCGTCTTCGTTTACTATAGGTATGTATGGTATGGACGAATTACTTATGGAATCTCAAACAGGCGCTAAATCTCTTAAGACTACAGCTAGTAATATTTCAGAGTCTGAATATCTAGCACGTAAGATGCAAATAGGTGCAGGTAACGTTCAAGTTGCTATCGTCGGTGATTGTGGACAACCTAGGTATATAGATTGGTATGTAGCTCCTGAAAGTAACGTTGCAGGTGAGTATAGAAAATCACATTTACCTGCTTTAGTAGGTAAACTATACTATAACGAGGAAACTGGTCAAGAGGAGTATATAACTAATAAACATACACATCTTGAAGGTAAGACTATTAAACTAAGAACGGCTTACGGATGTAGATGTTTCGATAAACGTTGTATATGTTCTAAATGTCTGGGTAAGATGTCATACAGTTTACCATCGCATACACACCTAGGTCACTTTGCGTGCACATCGTTTTCCCAGAAAGTTACGCAAGGTATGTTAAGTACCAAACATAACACTGGATCTGCAGATGGCTCTCCTATACATATTAATAATGCAGCTAGGTTTGACTTTGAACCTAAAGCTAATAGTTCTACATTAGTATGTCTTAAGAAGAAATACATACCTAGGCCAGATGAAGATAGTGGAGTAGAGGCTTTTGATAATAAGAAAGATTTCGAGCTACATATCAAAGTAGCTACTGATGCTTTTAGAGGTCTAGCTGATATAACCCCTAATACTGATATTAAGAGATTTTCACCATTTGCGGTATCAGATCTCCATAGTTTATTTTTAGTTAAAACTAATAAAGCTACTGGAGAGGTTCTAGAGATTCCTGTAGAGATTAAGAAATCCAAGAAGTTTGGTTCCTTCACTACAGAGTTTCTATTACACGTTCAGAAAGTTCAATTTTCTATAGACGCAGATGACTATGTAGTTATTCCATTAGAAGATTGGGATTTTAACTTACCTATTATAGTTATACCAGATGTAGAGTTTAACTATGCAGCATTCCTAGCTAACGTATCAAGGCTATTTGGTTCTGCTGTTATATCCGGTACAAGTGTAGGTAGGAAGAAAGCAGAGGTAGATAGTGAGGATGATGATATCTTTAGTATAGTAACACAAGATGGATTCTTATATCGTCTGTTTACCGAAGTATCCACTAAACTTGATGTTAATATAGCATTACTAGAAGTTATAGTAGCAGCATTCTCTATGGAGAACTATCAGGCGGGTGAATATGGTGTAGCACATGGAGCACCTACTGCATCCACTAGAAATATCAAGACTACTATATTCAATAGGTCTTGTGGTGGTATATACGCATATCAGGAACATTTAGATAGTATGTTAAACCCTAAGACATTTGATCTTAATAATAGGGTTAATCATATTATGGATGTATTCTTAATGCCTACTGAAACAGTAGCTGAGTATAAGGCTAATCCATTACCTGCACCTGGAAAAGTTTATAATTAATATAAGGACCACTATGTGAAAAGATTAAAAATTGAAATCTACGTGAACCATTTTGTGGTTCACGTTAGAGATAAAAACTTATGGAATGTTCTATATGGCTTTACTAAAGAACTCGTAAGTTATAAGTTCGAGTTCAATAAGAGAATACGTAGACTTATACGTGTTATAGATAAAACCTATTGTGTTATACACGAAAGAGAAGGTATTATTAGGTTTCCGTTATCTTTACTTAAACTAATCCTATCTACATTAGGATACCATTGGGGAGTTAAGTTCGATCAGATTGAGTTCGTAGATTACAGTAAGATCGAAACTGGTCTACCTGCTAAGTTTAAGTTTAATAGTAAAAAATATGAACTTAGAGATTATCAGTTAGAGTATGCTAATATCCTAACAGCTAATAAGACTGATATACGTATGGTGGATTTACAAACAGGACGAGGTAAGAGCGTAATAGCATCCTATGCGTTATCTAAGATAGGTAAGAAAGTAGGAGTTATTATACTTCCTAAGTATATAGAGAAGTGGTTAGAAGATTTTGGTAACTATTTACCAGAGTCTGTATCTAGGACTTATGTAGCTCAAGGTTCTGAGGGACTAATAGCGCTTATGAATAACCTAGAAGAAGCTAAAGAGAAATACGATATATTTATTTTCCCAATGAGAACCCTATATAACTATATAGGGGAATATGCCGATAATGACGTACCTGCTAGTAAGATAGACAAATATCCTATAAGCCCAGATAACTTGTGTCAAGCTTTAGGTATAGGAGTTATACTATCGGACGAGTGTCATCAGGAGTTCTATTCATTATTTAGAGCACTGATGTATTTCAAGGTAGATAAGATTATTGCATTAAGTGCTACATTTGAAAGTAACGATAAGCATATGCAGTATATCTATAATGCTCTTATACCACCTGGAGTTAAGGTATCTAATCTTATAGCCTATGATAAATATATCGACGTTATAGGAGTTAAATACTACGTCCAGGATGCATATAGGATACCTTGTTCTAGACAGCAGGGATATAGTCATATTATGTTCGAACAGTATTTGCTTAATAACACATACTTCTTGAACCAGTATATGACTATGTTACTTCATTACGTAGAAGAGGGATATGCATCTAGACGGCAGAAGGGAGAGAAGCTTCTTATTTTTTGCTCTACTGTAGATATGTGTAAACACGTATGTAAAATGGTTAGACTAAAATATCCTAAGTTAGACGTGAGAACCTATACCCAGGAAGATGAGTATGATAATATCGTAGAGGCTGATATCATAGTATCTACTGTAATTTCCAGTGGAACGGCTTTAAATTTCCCGAATCTTATAACCACGATTATGACGATATCTATAGGTTCGTTACAAGCCAATGTTCAAGCGTTAGGTAGACTACGTAAGCTAAAGGATAGAGATGTTAGGTATTACTACCTATATTGTGCTAACCTAAGGAAACAAGTAGATCTTAATACTAAACGTGAAGAAGCTATAAAGAATAAAGTTAGGTCTTATATTTATGTTAAGTATAGACCTGAAAATAGACAAGAGTTGTTACTTAAGTAACTGTTAAACTTAACCTACCTATACGCTTATTACTAGGCGTATAGGTAGAGTTGATATTGTTAAAAGGAAAAAGCATGACATTTGATACGTTAAACAAAGTTTATATAGTCCCTACGGACGATACTGAAGAGTCTATGGAGTTCTTACGGAAAACTATAGCTAAGATTAAACCTAGGTATTTATTTACTCACTTACTTAGAAAAGAGAAAGTTGCTTATGCTAGGCAGTTTACAAGGGATAAAATAGAGTATTCTTTCATAAGTCCATATGATGTAAAGCATAATACGGATAACGTTATGAAAGTAAAGAACGATCCATATTGTGAAAAATACCTATGGCTATTAGATATATGTTGTAAATACTATACTGGTATATATCCTTATTTATTTATGGATATTCCATTTACGTATAATAAAGAAGCTGGTATCGTATCTAACTCAAGTAGATTTATAACCTATGAAACTAAGTTATATACAACATTTATAGCTATGATGGGTAGATATATACAAGGACCTGTAGTGATGACTATAGATTCTATACATCTAAGGAACGTTATGTCGTATAGGTATCCTGGTAACGCTAAAATAGTTAATCTGTTGTTTGGTAAATACCAAACTAAAAATAGATTAGGTACTCCAGTTATACTTAATCAGGAACTTATAGACAAATTAGATAAATCATTACGTTTAGATAATTATTTCCTAGAAGCTAATCACGGTGCTGGATTAACTATGTTTAACCGTAAGAAAACTTTAATGGCAAGAGAGCACGTTGCTACAAGACAAGAAGCTGAAGGAGAGTAATATGGATTTGTTAAAAATAGCCATACAACTGATTGGGTTGGTATTAGGAGTTATTACATTTGTAATTGGTATATCCTTAGGATTAGGAGTTATTTCAGTCCTACTACATATGCTAGGGAAATCTGATTGGGCTAGTAAGGTAGAAGCTCTTAATGTTAAGTTATGGAGTGGAGTTAAATACGGTATAGGGTCATTAGTATCTAGGTTTAGAAATAAGGAGTAAATACTATGGAAAAACCATTTGGGTATTTTAAAGTATTAGCCGTTAAAGATGCTAATCCATTGGATAGTATATATAACGCTATTAAGGATTTAGAAGCTGAAGTACTTATAACGCATGAACTAACATTCCCTAGGGATAAGTTCATTACTCCTGGAGTAATGGTATCTCCATTCGATAGGAAGATTAAGAGTAGAACCTATAAGATTATAGTAGACCATATAAGGTCTACTATGCCTAAAGAACATTTAGAGTTCTTACATAAGCTATTAGATCTTAATATTATCGTAGGTATAATATCTACTACACCACCTAGTGAAGTTCCTAGGGAAACTGAGTATGATACAAATGATAGATATCAAAGAGATCTATTCGAAATAGCCTATAGGAAATATGAAACTGAGCTGATAGAAGGTTTCAGTTCTGTAAGGAAATCTACATATAGATGTAGAACTATATTAGCTCTTAGAGTAATGCATCTTAGGTATATCCCTAGTGTTAAACACTATGGTTCATCTCCTATAGTCAAGATACTTACACGTAAGAGATACAGATATACAGATTACATCAACCCAGATGTAATCCTACTAAATGAAGAAAAACTCTATAAGGAATCTTTAATATGGTGTGCTATATATAAGAACCATTATATCCTAAGAAAACAGTGGATAGATAGATCTAGATATAGGTTTTTAAACATATTAAAGAAACTAGAGGAAAATAAAGATTGGAAAACAAGGAGACATAATGCAGATACGTGTCTATGCAGAACAGCATAATGACGAAAGGACGATAGAGAATATACTTAATGATCTATACGAGTTTCAACCTGATATAATATATCACGAGTTATGTATAGCTTATGATAAATCTATCTTAGGAGATGATAAGTGTTTTTATATAGACCATAAGTCTATAGAGCAGATAGGTAAGTCTATATGGGAATATGAAACTAAGGGACTAGGTAATGTACCTACAGTTTCATTTCCTATAGATATAGCTAACTTCTGTTGTGAGAATAAATCTATCCTAGCTAGCTTAGATATACCTTTTACAGATGCCGTAAAACTAAGAGATGCTCCTAAGGCTACAGAACACCAAGCTAGAGAAACCTATATGACTAATGTTCTTATGGAAGAACTAGATGGAACTTATAATAAGGTAGCTGTTATAGTAGGTGCTGCGCACTTAAGAACCATAGATTCTAAAATATCAGGTGGTTATTCTCTTCTAAGGAGTTATCTAGATAGTAGGGATGATGTTACCTATGCTAACCCATTCGTAATAGAAGCTGCTAATAAAGAAGCACTAAGATTAGAAAGACAAGGAGATATAGATGGATAAGAAATGCGTTATGCTACTGTCGTTAGACAGTAGCTTCATTTTACAGGGCGATTTATTTTTTATTTACCATAAGGTAGATAAGGATAAGATAGAAAACCATATAAATACTAGGGATACGATTAACTCTATCCTATTATTACACCATTTGGATTTAAACTACCTATTGCATATACTAACTAATAAACATTATTATCTATCTAAGGATAGTAATGATATCCTACATAAGTTAAGATTATTCATATACTATAACCTACATATCCTACAAGGTGTAACCTTAGAAGATCCAGATGATGTGGCAGATACTATATATAATGCTATGATAGGTCAATTTGTTATGGATAAGACTGATAAGCTAGTTAAGCTTATTAAAGACCTTATTAGAGCTATAGGTATATTATCTATAACATATAAGGTTATAGAAACTGAAGAGGATATATTTATGTTTAATAAGATTAAGGATCTTAAGTTAGGGGATTTAGTATATACCATTAAGATACCTTTTAAAGATATCCTTAACCGCTACTACAGATGACTTAAACATAACTATATATTATTAATATAGTAGATATATTATCTATATTTAAAAAATCATAAGGAGTGTAGTATGGAAATACTAGAGGAAGACAAGGACCTAGGTACTGAGTCTAAAGTAGATGGAAAATATTCCATTAACTATATGGCTAAAGTTCTAGTAGGTAGGAATGAAGGTATGATTAAAGACATACTGAGACAAATGGAGTTAGGTTACGATTTTAAGTTAGTAACACACGATATATTGCATCGTACTGGGAATGAGTCTAAAATTGAAAAATATGATTTATTCAATGTCATAGACGAGAACGGAGTTGTCCGTAGCTCATACGTTCCTAGATATGCAGAGTACGTAAATGAGGTAGAGACTAATGAACAAAGTGAAATCTTACTTATTAAAGTAAAGAATACATTGTATCTAGTTGGATTAATTATGATAGTATCATTAGTAGTATCTATGGTATATAACTTTTTAATTAGATAACAAAAACCAATCCTAAGGAGAAAAACATGGAAGAAATGGTAAAGGCTGTTAACGTATACGAGAAAGACGGTGTTGTCGTAGAGGAAACAATAGAAGTTCCTGTAAGCGAGTTTGAAACTCTTAAAGAGTACATGAATGGAGTTGATGATGATAATCAAGAGGAATATAATACAGAGGCTACTAGAGAAACTGAGGATCTACCAGATGTCGAAGAAGGCGAAGTCGAGCCAGAAGACGAACCAGAGTACGATGAACCAGAAGAACTTGAAGAGCTCGAAGAAGTAGTATGCGTAGATACTGTAGAGGATGATGTTCCAGTAGTGGTAGAAGCAATTCTTTTAGACCAAGAAGAAGAGATGTTTCTAGAAAGCTTCTTAGACTATGATATAGACGATGAAGATGACGATGAGGAAGATATAGATTAACATATCAACTAGCTATAGGTACATCCTATAGCTAGTTATATTTTTTTATCTATTTATTCGTCTGAAATTACTCAGTAAGGAAAATACAATATGAAAGACATATTGATAATAGTAGAGTCCCCTGCTAAAGCTAAAACTATATCTAAGTTTCTAGATGGAGTAGATGTTATAGCTAGTAAGGGACATATAAGAGATTTGCCTATACATAACTTAGGTATACAAATGGATAATGGTAAATATATACCTAAGTATGAAATAACAGCTAATCACGAAGCTATAGTTAAGGATATAAAATACTTAGCTAAGAATAAAAGAGTTTACCTAGCATCCGACGAGGATAGAGAAGGGGAAGCTATAGGATACCATATAGCTTGTATCCTAGGAGGAGATCCTGCAGGTTATGATAGGATAACTTTCCACGAGATAACTAAGTCTGCTATATTAAAAGCACTAGAGCATCCTAGGAAATTATATATGCACGCTGTAGCAGCTCAAGAAGCTAGACGTATGTTAGATAGAATCGTTGGGTATAAGTTATCTCCATTACTATCTGCTAAGATAGAAAGTAAACTATCAGCAGGTAGAGTTCAGTCTGCTACGTTAAAACTTATATACGATAAAGAGAAAGCTATACAAGCGTTTCAGCCAGAGACCTACTATGAAAACATAGGATGGTTCAACAAGGACCTTAAAGGTCTACTATATAAAGTAGATGGTAAGTCTCTCCCTGAGCGTAATACGGATAAATCTTTAGCAGAGCTTATCAAGGCTAGAAGTGAAGAGTTATCTTGGGTAGTAGAGAGTAGTACTAATACAGAACGTAAGACATCTCCTAAACCACCATTTACAACATCCACTTTACAGCAAGTAGCTAGTACTACATATGGATATGCTCCAGATAGAACTATGTCTATAGCTCAACGCCTATATGAAGGCGTAGACACTCATACTGGACATAAGGGAGTTATAACCTATATGAGAACTGATAGCTTAAATCTAGCAGATGAAGCTATAGTTGCTATACGAGCTGAGATAGGTAAACAATATGGAGATCGGTATCTACATAGTGGGCCTAGGAAATATACTACGAAATCTAAAGGAGCCCAAGAAGCACACGAAGCTATACGTGTAACTGATGTAACGTTTACTCCAGAGCTAGCTAAACGATTTCTAGAACCTGAACAACTTAAGATCTATACGCTGATATATAATAGAACTATGATGTGTCAGATGGCAGATGCTATATCGTTAGTAGGTAATATGGTTGTTACTGGTAGCGATGATACTGTTAAGCTACCTAAGACTATATCCTATGTTATCAAAGGCAGGATGACTATGTTCGACGGTTGGACTAAGTTACTTCCTACTACTAAAGAAGATCTTATTTTGCCTATGCTATCGAAAGGTAACTTTATAACTCTTACTAAAGCTGAGATGTTAGAGAAGCAAACTGAACCACCTGCTAGGTATAACCAAGCTTCTATAGTTAAAGCTATGGAAGATGTTGGCATAGGTAGACCATCTACATATGCTGCTACTGTAGCATTATTACTTAAACGTCAGTATGTTAGAGTAGAGAATAAAGCTCTCTATATGACAGAGAGAGGTAATAAGATCATAGACCTACTAGATGCTTACTTTAAGGAAATAACAGATGCTAACTTTACATCTGCTATGGAAACTCAACTAGACGAGATAGCATTAGGACATAGAGAAATGAATCAGGTTATAGATAGCTTTGTAGCCCCATTATTAGTTAAAGTTAAAGAGGGCTATGAGAATATACCTAGTCAGAAAGTAGTTAAACCTACTGGAGAGAAGTGTCCTAAGTGTAACAGTGATCTAGTAGAACGTCAAGGTAGATATGGAACCATTATAGGATGTTCAGCATTTCCTAAATGTAAGTATATTAAGAGTGATCGTAAAGAAGTAGTTAAGCTAGACGTTCCTTGTCCAGAATGTGGAAGTGAGCTAGTAGAGAGGTTAGGTAGGTTTGGTAAGTTTTACGCTTGTAATAACTATCCAAAATGTAAGTTTATATCTAATTTTCCTATAGCTAAGGAAAAGTGTCCTAAGTGTGGTAACTGGCAGCAAGTAAGAACTAAGAAAGATGGAGAGACGTGGAATAGATGTTTAAAATGTAATCCACCACTCCCTAAGACTAAGAAAGGAAAATAAATGGAACTAAATGAAGATATGTTAAGTAGTATGACGGATAATCTAATAGAAGAGAAAGCAGTAGAGCAATATGTAGAGCTAGGCAAACTAGCTGTACAGCCCATACCGCTGTTTAACGTTGTGCAAAGCGATTTAGATAACCAAGAGGATTATTATATCCAAATCGGTAATTTAATTTTAGAATACTATGGAGAAAACATTAAGTTAGAGAAACTACTTAAATGTAAGGTATTTAATATGTATGTTGGTGCAGCTCCGGAAATAAGCGATTTCTATACATTCTCAGATTTACCTGTAATGATTAGCAATGGTACGTTAATGGAGTTAACTTCAGGTTGTGAGATTATACTTACGTTAGTTATGGCATACTTTCATAAGTGTATTCCAAATCCAGAGAACATGCAAAAATACCATTATACCACTATAGAGTTTATAACTAGAGGAGTTATTAAGGAATTATGTCTACACAAGTTCCTAATGACAGAATCTAGCGATGATGAGAAATTAGCAATACTTACTGACTGGATACTTAATAAAGTAGTGGGAATATTGGCTATTATGCATAGCTATGTGCGTAAAACATTTAAGGATGGGTTCTTACCGTTATTCGCAATAACTGGCGAGGATAGTGAGGAAAATGAAAATTTGAAAAAATATGGAATATTAATATTTAACTATAAGAAATAAGGAGAGTATAAATGTTTAACATAACGACATCTGAGATGCTTATAAAGTATCTCTCGGATACAGGTTCATTTGGTAAGACTGCTACTATAGTAAATAGAGGCGATAAGATACTAACTATCAATATAGATGGTAGATCTGAGAGTATCAATATGGCTAGTTATCTACTAGATACACTATTACAGTGGATACATATTCCAGGACTATCTAATAGTTCAACTGTAACAGTAGAAGGTAGTCTAGTGGAAGTAGATGCAACAGATGACCTAGACACTGAAGGTGTTCTTAGTTATTCTAATATATCTAAGAAAGGAGAATCTCTTAAGAACCTACTGGATGAAGGGATAGGTCTAGTTGTTCTTCTACCAGAGGAAACTAAACTAACCTTACAGTTACCAGAGAATGAGAAGTTAATAGTATCTATAGAGAAGTATAAAGATGGCGATAAGACTACCATAGAAAGAGAATCTAACGAATATGACTATATAGCTAGTATAGGAGTATATCATACAGATGATGTTAGGGATATGTCTAAAGAAGATGTCATAGGTATTTATAACACTGATAGAATAGCTATATCCACTAATGGAATAGTTACTGTAACGGATAATGAAGTTATACGTAAGCTAGAAATAGATTATGTATTTTAAAATAATAAACAGACACCTGGAACCTTATAAGGTTCCAGGTGTCTTATTTTAATCCATACAGAAAGGAGGTGATATGTCATTGCATATACAGCAAAATTCCATCAGCGTATAGATACGCTAGAGAAAGGACTTCAATTGTGCCTTAATAGAGCCAATGAGTTCCTCTGGGATGATAGTAAGAAGTTAACGTTGGTTAAAAGCCGCATCGAAAAGGTTCAAACCAACGTTAACGATGCTATCCAGGCTTCTGTAGATGAAGATACAATCTTAGACATTGTCGAAAGAGAATATATCCCATTTACAGAAAAGATGCTTGCGCATCTTAGTTGGTCTATGCCTAAAGTAAGACCTATTGCTTAATTAAAATTATTAAGCATATAATACTACCTAGTACCTAAATAAGGTACTAGGTAGTTATTTTTTTTTTATTTTATAAATAAGTTTATAAACTCATTAGGGTATAATATTGCAGCATTGGCGTTAAGAGTATTACCATATCTAGTACTATACTGTTTACCTACGCTTTCATTAGGGACTATGACATATCTTATCTTATTAGACGGTGAATACAATTCAGTGTATCCATTAAGTCTAGCTTTGATTCTGATATCATCACTAGTCTTCTTATCTAAAAAGTAAAGCTTATAGGTTTTCTTCAGATCAGCAGCTCTATGCTTAGCAACAGGTTTCATAGTCTCTATAAGCTCGAATAGTCCGTATGATGATCTTATTTCATATAGATACTCAATATCATCCGCACATTCTTTAGGTATGAATCCTAATTCATCTTTATTTATATTGGTAAATACCATACGCCAATCTTCACCTAGAAGATCTGCTATCTCATTAGCTAGACGTAATGTCATACCTTTTATATTAAGAGACATTAAGAACCTAGGAACCGTACACTCTTTATTAGCTCGGATGTTACGTATAATACTCTCACACTGCTCTTTACCATAACCTAAATCTTTAAAATCACTTTGACGTAGGTTATATATTTCATATACCTTGGTTAATCTACCCTTATTGATTAGCTCTACTATAGGTACTGACCCTAGACCATTAACATTCAACCCATTCTCTCCTATATGACCCATAATGTTTCTATATAGGATTCTATCCTTAACCTGTAACATATCTCCTCACAACCCTTTCTGTATAAAAGTAATTTACTTCTTTCATTCGATACTTACCCTAAATAATTAAGATATGAATATTAGATAGAGTTAACAATCAAATTTATACTAAGGAGTATTAGAAATATGAAAACCATAGAAATGTGGAATATCAATGGACATCAGTTGAACTTAGGGTATGTACCAGATGCTGATAAAGGCATATCCATATGGGAAGAGGAGGAGCGTTCCTTTAGAGGCTATAAGGATAGTAAGTTATATCTATACGAAAGAGTATTAGGACTACAATTTGTAGATAAAGACCTACAGCATAATATAGAGTATATAGACCAGTTTATGGATACTGCATATATAAGTAGTGAAAACTCTAGTATGGTATTATCCGATTTAGCTATATGGGATTCTAGCCCTAGAGCGGCTTTAAGAGCTCTTAAAGAAGAAGAGGACACTATCTATTCATATCTATTCGTTTGTTATGTATGGCTTAAATTTAATAAATCTGAACAAAAAGGCGATGTAGCGTTCTATGGATTCGGAGATTCTAACTTTCTGTGGAATGGCATTATACATACTGCATATGAAGATGGTAAGCTTAAGGCTACATATGAAGAATACTATAATGGCTAGGAATCAGAATCTAATAGAGAGTTAAAGCTGTACACAGGCTATATAACTCTAGAGGATGTTAAGACTATGATACGTATGGAAGCTAGAGATGCTACTAAATACCTATTGAATCTATTAGGTTATAAATGTAACTAATATAACGTAAATCGTTCTATGTGTGATATGGGAGAGTTGATATACAACTCTTCTGTAATATTATATACTAAGAAGGAGTTCTAACTATGAACAAATCCAAGAAGACACCTGTAAAGGAAACAACAGCAACAACTAAGGTGGAGGGTACTCAGTCTCCTAAGAAGAAAACTACTAAGAAATCTAATGTTACTCCAAAACCTAAGAAATCTTCACTGGTTAAGAAGATTACTAAGAAGTCTACTACTAAAAAGCCAGTAGCTAAGAAATTACCAGCTAAGTCTAAAGTTGTTAAGAAACTCATAGACGCTGCATCTCCTACAAAGGTTTCACCCAGATGTAGTTCAGAGTTTACTAGCCAAGTAACACCTAGAATCCTTTCTAAGGATGCTAAGGTTATTTCATCTACTATAGTAGTTGAAACTATGTATATAGTATATTGTACATTCGAACACAGTAATCTATGGGTAACTGAAACCGTAGGCGTATATACTACTATACATCTAGCTAAACAAGCTATACAAGCTAGAGAAGAGTATCATAAGGAACATAACCATAAGGTAATCGATTCTAATGTTATGCCTATTCTGGTAGATGATATATCTAAAGATAAACCTACTATAGGAGTGTATGGTGGGGTAAGCATAGAGTACGTAGATGAAGCTATTGCAGAAGAAAGAAAAGAATCCGACGAAGAGATAGTTACTGCTGAGGAAATGGAAAAGCATATTGAGTCTCTAGCGGAAGAGGAGTTGTCTAAATAACGTACCTGATAGAATATGCTAAACTATACTATGCTGAACTAGGTTATACAGATATACGCTTATATAGCTATAAGGTAAAAAATTGGGTTAAGGATGATCCGTTACAACTTACTGCTATAACTAAACACCCTAAGGCTGAGCAGTATAAACAATGTTCGTCTATTAAAGAAGTTTTAATAGGATGGTTAACCAATTCGTTATATATGCCAGTAAAGTAAAGAATCAATATGGATGTACCAGTAGACCTATTAAGGTCTACTGGTACATCTGTTGTATATTGTTATTCTAATTAATCTATTCACACATCGTTTACACTAAGTGAATAGATTAATTATGGTCTATATGATCCGTTTTACTCTATAGGCTCTCTATTTGATTCCTAGCTATACTCTAGGAGGCTCTATAAGCTTAAGTAGGTCTGTTTATCTCTTAGTGATCTATCTGTTCTATACTATCTCGTTATAAGAGTTGTTATCTAGTCTATCTTTCTATCTGATCTATTTGAATTATTTAAACTAACTATACATTGTTTAAATCTTTACTTCTCTTAGATCTTATCTGTTACTCTCTACTCATCTCTATATCCATTCTTCTTATAAGGATGTTATAGACCATGGACTACAACAGTAGTCCATGGTCTATAACCA
>QWCT01000419.1_pt1 | contig 28341 bp, 18 predicted proteins | sample 1972681 | NCBI WGS metagenome assembly QWCT01 (sample SAMN09866701, study PRJNA288562) | Human oral metagenome isolate pre3_saliva, whole genome shotgun sequencing... | isolation source: mouth | host: Homo sapiens | place: USA: California | reverse complement strand
AAGTTGTCAAAGGGTAAAAGCTATAAAGAAATAGACAAGAAAGTACAGCATGAGGGGAATAAACAGACGAGTATTTTATAGTGGATAGCTGCAGGGGTGTACCCTTAGGGTATTGAAAATACAATCTAACTCGTTATTGGAAAAGTTCTTTCTATTCTATTATCATATTTCTGACGTAGAAGGCTTTTTCCTTTTTAACTCTTCAAAGAGGTAGATAAGGCTTTAAAAAAACGTTACATAAATTCGGATAAAGCATCTATAAATAAGGATAAAAATACGTGTAAAAAGCAGGTTTGTGACCATCAGGAAATCAGTTGGTTATGAAATGGTGTGAGAAAAGGTGCTTAATTGGACTTCAAAAGGGCGTTAGTAAGGGTCTTAAAGGATACCTTTTGCAAGTCAATTAGGCATCTTTTAGAAGCCAAAAGAGCATGTATTGGTTTTGAGTTGAGTGAAAATAGTTTGCAAAAATCAAAGATGTAGGGATGAGATGTTTATGGAAGACGAATAGACATAGTATCAATTTGCATTTTATCCTATAGTTTATGTCCGCTTGTAAGACCATCTAAATTGGGATAATTATACCATACAAGTAGATAACTCTTTATCTATTTCCAATCTATGCTATTAACGGAAGGACTTTGTAAGCCTATGGTAAGATGCTCCTTAGACTTTCATAAAACAAGAAGGAAAGCCTATAAAACAAAGAAAGTAGGCCAATAAAACAAAAAAGGCAAGCCTTTCGGCCTGCCTTCTATGCTTTATAAAATCTTGACTGATTACTTGTTCACTGCGTCAGCGAGCTCTGCACCAGCCTTGAACTTAGCAACCTTCTTAGCAGCAATCTTAATCTTCTGCTTTGTTGCAGGGTTAATACCCTCGTGAGCAGGACGCTCGTTGGTAGAGAATGTACCAAAACCTACAAGCTGAACCTTATCACCTGCAACCAATGCACCCTTAATAGCCTCTGTTGTTGCGTCTAATGCCTTCTTAGCGTCTGCCTTACTCAAACCTGCACCGGCAGCAATCTTCTCAATTAACTCTGTTTTGTTCATAATTCTGATTTATTGATGATTAATTTATTGATCGATATTCAAGATTACGCTGCAAATATAGTAGATTACTTTTATAAAACAAATAAAATCTAGAGAAAAGTGTAGAAAATCATAAAAAAAAGCCTTTGTCACGCTGATTTTATGCCTTAAAAGTGGATTTTTTTGTATTTTTGTGTCGTTTATATGATATTTTAGAACTAATTGAAATAGTTAAATGCAAAATATACCAACAGTAACAAAGAATCTACTCATTATTAATATTCTGGTCTTCATTGCAACATATGTGTTGAATGGACTGAATATTGATCTCAATAATATCTTTAGTTTGCACTTTTTCCTAGCATCCGACTTCCGCATTTGGCAGTTGGTAACTTACATGTTTATGCATGGTGGAGTTATGCACATACTGATGAATATGTTCATGTTGTGGATGTTTGGTATGGTAGTGGAGAATGTCTGGGGTCCGAAAAAGTTCCTTTTTTATTACATGGTTTGTGGTATTGGAGCTGGTTTGTGTCAGGAATTGGCACAATATGGAGCTTATGTATATGATGGATTGGCTCAGTATAATTCTATTAGGATATCCACTGACCTTGTTGTTCCAATGGAAACATATCTTAATATGATGACTACGGTGGGTGCATCTGGGGCTATTTATGCTGTGTTGTTGGCCTTTGGAATGTTATTCCCAGAGGAACGAATGTTCATTATTCCTATTCCTATTCCCATTAAGGCTAAGTGGATTGTACTTGGTTCGGTAGGTGTTGAGTTGTTTTTAGCTTTGGGAACAAGTAACGATGGCGTAGCTCATTTAGCCCATTTAGGTGGTATGCTCTTTGGTTTCTTGCTGATTCGTTATTGGAAAAAGCATCCATATTCAGGTTATGGAGACTTCGGGATGAATAAAGGGCAACAGTTCTTTGATAAGATGCGCAATAGTTGGGAGCAGCGTTCGGGGCATTCTAGCAATGCATCTACAGAGCATAAGAAGAGTAATTGGTCGGATTTTTCACATCAGAATAGTACCCAGAAAGATACGGATTGGGATTATAATGCCCGTAAACATGCTGAGCAAGCAGAGATAGACCGTATCTTAGACAAGATTCGTAAGAGTGGTTATGATAGCTTAACAAAGGAAGAAAAGCAGAAACTCTTTGATAGTAGTAAGCATAACTGATATTAACAGCCGAATGTAAGGGCTGATTTTTTGTAGTAGTAATAGCCTGTGAAGGCTGAAAGAAAGGAGATAACGATGTATAAGACACTTAAGAAGTTTGTATTCAGAGCGCTCATCGTGGGCAACCTTCTCATCGTATTGTTGATGATTTTAGTGGGTAATGTTGATAAGTTACACCCTGCGGACTACCCGTTATTAGCTAATTTAGGACTGGGATTCCCTGTTATTCTTTTTGCTAACTTGGTGTTTCTGGTTGTATGGGCATTTGTCCGATGGCGCATGATATGGTTGCCTGTTCTAGGTTTCCTGATTTGTTACGGTCCAATACGTACCTATATGCCTTTTAATATCCCAAAAGAAAAACCGCATGGGGCGTTTAAAGTCATGTCGTTTAATGTCTACATGTTTGATCCATGGGATGTAAAAAAGGGCGAAACGAACCCTATTGTTGATTATGTAGTTAACAGTAAGGCTGATATCGTGTGTCTACAGGAGGCGACAGTGGACGCTAGTGGGAATGATCACATACTGGATACATTGAAGAAACATTATCCTTATTACAAGCTTATGGTAAAGAAAAAACCAGCAGCTGACCATATCCTCTTGCTGAGCCGTTATCCTATTCTTTGGCAAGACAGTATTCCCTATAAGTCAAATAGCAACATGAGCGTTGCTTATATGTTGGATATTAAGGGTACAAAGACCCTCCTGGTGAACAATCACTTCGAGAGCTTCGGACTGACTAATGATGATAAGGAGGGATTTAAGACACTTGTGAAGGGCAGTATGAAGACAAATGATATGAAGAGTGAGTCCTCTCACCTGCTACATAAGCTTGGAACAGTTGCAGAACGCCGTGCGCCAGAGGTTGAAATGGTTGCAAAATATGTAAAAAAGTATCTTGATAAGAAGGTTCCTGTAATCCTTTGCGGTGATTTCAACGATAATCCGCTTAGCTATGCACACAGAACTATCGCCAATATTCTGACAGATTGCTATGTAAGTAGTGGTAACGGCCCTGGAATAAGCTACCATAAAAGTGGAATGTACTTCCGTATTGACCACATATTTTGCTCGGATGACTTCGAACCTTATGGTGCTAAGGTTGATAATAGTGTTACTAATTCGGACCATTACCCTGTGTATTGCTGGTTAAAATACCGTCCAAAACCTTAAAAAGGGCACATTTATGGTGCATAAATTTTTCGAAGTGTGAAAAAATACGTATCTTTGCACGTCTATCGAAAGTAGCGAAACAATAATTAAAAACAATCAAATAAAATGCAAAACAAAGGATTAGTGATTTGCGTAGCCGTTCTTTTGACGCTCGCAAGTATCTTCTACCTGTCTTTCTCAGTAGCAACAAGCTACTATGATAGTCAGGCTGCGAAGATCAAAGACCCTATTGAACGACAGGATTACTTAGACTCTGTCAAGTATTTGGGTATCTATTCTTACCAGAAATGCCTTGAGACACAGATTGGTCTTGGTCTTGACTTGAAGGGCGGTATGAACGTTGTACTTGAGATTTCAGTACCAGATGTTGTGGAAACATTGGCTGATCACAAGCAGGATGCCGCTTTCCAAAAGGCTATGGATGAGGCAAAACAAGAAGAGATGAGTAGTCAGAAGGACTTCATAACACTCTTCGTTGATGCTTATCACAAGATTGCTCCAGGTCATAAACTTGCTGAAGTGTTCGCTACACAGCAACTTAAAGGCAAGGTGAGCACACAGAGTTCCGATGCAGAAGTGGAGAAGGCTCTTCGTGACGAGGTCGCTTCAGCTATCGATAACTCTTACAATGTTGTGACAAACCGTATCGACCAGTATGGTGTTGTACAGCCAAACATTCAGAAACTCGAAGGTCAGGAAGGACGATTAATGGTTGAAATGCCAGGTATTCGTGAGCCTGAGCGTATGCGTAAGTTGCTCCAAGGTTCTGCAAACCTTGAGTTCTGGGAGACTTATAACAGCCAAGAGATTACTCCTTATCTTGCCCAACTTGACCAGCGTTTGGCTAATGGCGAGACAAAGACAGAAGCTTCTGACTCTACAAAGACTGAAGCTGCAGGTGCAAAAGCCGAACCATCAGCAAAGAATGCTAAGCTTACTCTTACAGCAAACAAGAAGAATGCTGCGCCAGGAGAGGATGCACAGACAGCTGCAATGAAGAAGATGCATCCATTATTCTCAATGTTACAGACTATCCCTGGTGATGGATTGAGTGTTGTTGGATATGCAAGTGTACGTGATACAGCTGCTATCAATAAGCTGATTCATGGTCAGGTGGCTAAGCAAGTACTACCAAGTGACTTGAAACTCCTGTGGGGTGCTAAGCCAGCTGAGGGTCTTAGCAAGAAGAATGTATATGAACTCTATGCTCTGAAGGTCACTTCTGCTGATGGACGTGCACGAATGGAGGGTGACGTTATCACATATGCGAAGGATCAGTTCGATCAATTCGGTCGCCCAGAGGTTAGTATGACGATGAATTCAGAGGGTGCTCGCGAGTGGGCAGCCCTTACTAAGGCTAACGTTGGTAAGGCTATAGCCATTGTTTTGGATGGCGTTGTTTACTCTGCTCCACGTGTTAATGGTGAGATTGATGGTGGTCAGTCATCTATTTCAGGTAACTTTACGATTGAAGATACCAAAGATTTGGCTAACACATTGGAGTCTGGACGTATGCCAGCACCTGCAAAGATTGTGCAGGAAGAGGTTGTTGGACCAACACTTGGTGCTCAATCAATCCAACAAGGACTTGTTTCGTTCGCTATTGCATTTGTACTTTTGATGCTTTACATGATTGTCATGTATAATGTTATCCCAGGTATGATGGCTAACTTGGCATTGCTTGCCAACCTCTTCTTTACCTTGGGTGTATTAGCATCCTTCCAATCAGCATTGACAATGCCAGGTATTGCCGGTATTGTATTGACCTTGGGTACTGCTGTGGATGCCAATGTGCTTATCTATGAACGTATCAAAGAGGAGCTGAGGTTGGGTAAAGGCATGAAGCAAGCGTTGCATGAAGGTTATAGCAACGCGTTCTCTGCTATCTTCGACTCTAACTTAACGTCCCTGATCACTGGTGTTATCCTGCTTGTAACAGGTACAGGTCCTATCCGCGGTTTCGCTACTACATGGATCATTGGTCTTGTAATCTCATTCTTTACAGCAGTATTCCTCACTCGTATAGTATTTGAGAACCGTGTAGGTAAGGATAAGTGGATGAATCTTAGCTTTACAACTAACTTCTCAAAGAACTTCATGAAGGATAAGGATTATCACTTCATGAGTATGTATAAGAAGAGTTTCACTGTATGGGGTGTGGCAGTTCTTATCTGTGTTGTCAGCTTTGCCGTACGTGGTTTGAGCCGTAGTATCGACTTCACTGGTGGTCGTAACTATGTTGTAACACTGAACAAACCAACTCAGGTTGAGGATGTTCGTAAGGTAATGAATGGTGCTTTCGTAAACACTGTAGGTGAGAATGCAGGTAAGCCGGCTACTACTAATGTTATTGCTTTGGGTACAGACGGTAAGACTGTTCGTATCTCAACCAACTATAACATTGATTCTAACGATCCAATGGAGGACGATAAGGCAGAGACAATTCTCTACAATGCGTTGAAGAAAGGTGGATTTGTTAGTCAGGCAAGCGTAGCTAACTTCAAGAACCCAGACATTCGTGAGGGTGGTTCAATCATTCAGAGTGCTAAGGTAGGTCCTTCTATAGCTAAGAACATTACTTATAATGCATTTATGAGTGTTCTGTTAGCTATCTTCTTTATCTTCCTTTACATCCTCTTACGTTTCCGTAACATCGGTTTCTCTGTTGGTTCTATCGTAGGACTTGTTCTCGATACAACTATTGTTATCGGTTGTTTCTCATTGTGTTATGGATGGATTGGATTCTCTCTCGAGATAGACCAGACCTTCATTGGTGCTATCCTGACCGTTATTGGTTACGATATCAACGATACGGTGGTTGTATATGACCGTATCCGTGAGAACCTTCGCAAACATCAACACAACCTTGCAAAGGCTGATATACAGAAGATCTTTAATGATTCTATCAACCAGACGCTCTCACGTACTATCAATACGTCAGTCTCTACGTTGATTGTGCTCGTGTCAATCTTCATCCTTGGCGGTGACAGTATCCGTAGTTTCTCATTCGCAATGATTATCGGTATCATCATCGGTACCTTGAGTTCTATCTTCATTGCGTCTCCTGTAGCTTACCTTGTATTGGGTAAGAAGATTGAGAAACGTTCACATGAGCTTGCTGAAGCAGCTGCTGAGGCTAAGTAAGAAGCAACGACATAAGTAGGGTTTACACCTTATTATATATATAAGCAGCCCGTTACCATTTGGTAGCGGGCTGCTTTTTGTTTTCTGTGCTTTTGTTTTCTGAGGTGTAGTTTATCATTATTGATAGGGCAGAACATAAAGGTTAGAGTCTTCTTCTCCCTACTCCTAAACGTTTTTACTACATCTTTATAACTGTTTTGTGGTTGGTCTATTCTCTTATCATATCATCGTCTGATCCCCATTTGTGTCATCGTCTGCCCCCATAAGATCATTGTTTTGTTCCCGTTACATCACTGGATTGTATTTGTTTGGATAGAGGGTTGAAACAGAAGGCTCGACTTTCTTTGTATTATTCGTATGCATACAATTATAAAATGTTATAAGGTTGGAATAAAACCCATTATGGGTTTGAGATTCTTGATACTTGCAGGACTTTCTATAAACGTGGCTGAAGGTAGAGCCCTCATACGCAATTCAACTTTTGAGGGAGTTATGGCTGTTTACCAATCAACGCTGATCTTGCTATTACAAAAGTAGTATAAACACTCCGTTATACCTAGTACAGAAAATTACAAGGCGTCTGTAATCTTTCTACAAGCCGCTTGTAATCTTTCTACAAGGCGCCTGTAATACTTCTACAAGGCCTTTGTAATTTTCTGTAATGCCCTATAAGTGTATGCAAAAGCAATGAAATCTGCAAGAGAAATGCATCTTGTATGATGATACAAGGGGCTGAATGTATGAGTGATTACCCGAAGTCTCCATTCGGAGAAGCCGAAAAGGGCGATCTGAAACGATTAATAAGTCTTTGTGAACAGCTATAGATTAAGATATAACTGTTGTGGAATTAAGGTTTATTCCTTATGTTTCAAAGAAGTAAAGCCTTGTTTCTTAGGGGATAAACCCAATATCTCCAAGGAGACCAAACTCTATGTTCTTGAGCTCCGAGTCTTATTGTTTCGTTTTGTAATTCTTATGTTTTCAAGTCCTAATTCCCATACTTTTACTTTCGTATCTGCTTGCTTCCGGTATCTTTATTATTTATTTATGGTCTTCAGTCTGTGTGCTTTATACATTGGAACCCTATGCACAAAAGGATACATCGGTAGCTATTTGCTTCGTCGACAAAATGTGTTAAAGAGCCGATAATATGTGATTTATCGTTTTTTATTTTGCTGTTCATACGGTTTACACTACCTTTGCAGTCGATAAATTAAAGCATAATGAGTAAGAAACAGATACTCCTTATTAACGACATGGCAGGATACGGAAAGGTAGCGACGGCTGCCATGCTTCCTATTCTGTCCTATTTGGGGCATCCCGTGTACAACTTGCCAACGGCATTAGTCTCCAATACACTTGATTATGGCAAGTTCAAGATCCTTGAAACAACTGATTATATTAAGGATGTCTTTCCCGTTTGGAAAGAGTTAGGCTTCCATTTTGATGCTATAGCAACTGGTTTTATTGTCTCAGAGAGGCAGGCTAAGATCGTGGCAGCCTATTGTTGGGAGCAGGCTTCATTGGGAACAGCCATTTTTGTTGACCCGATAATGGGCGATGAAGGGAAACTCTATAATGGTGTGACGGCTGCTACTATCAACTCAATGCGTGAGATGATAAGCGTTGCCGACCTCATTTTCCCTAATTACACAGAGGCTTGTTACCTCACATCAGGGAAGTATAATGCAGATGGTGTTAGCTTTGAAGAAGCCAAGAGACTGTTGGATGATTTGCGTTTGATAGGTACTAAGTCAGCATTAATAACCTCTATCGTCGTAGATGGTACTCCTTCGGTAGCAGGATATAACCATGTGACTGACAAATACTTCTCTTTACCCTACACAGAGATACCCGTTCACTTCCCAGGTACTGGAGATATCTTCTCAGCAATACTCATTGGACATCTACTTGATGGTGAATTGCTGATCCCAAGTACGCAGAAGGCGATGGATGGGGTGTACAAACTGATAGATCTCAATAAAGATAACAAGGACAAGAACCGTGGTATACCTCTGGAGAAGTACCTTGGAATACTCTAACTTGCTAATAAAGAAAATACGACATGGATTGGATAAACGGACTATTCTCTATCCCTTCAGCTCTTCAGGCTGTGGTTGTCATCTCTCTTATCTGTACCATCGGACTGGGATTAGGTAAGATTAAGGTGGCTGGCATCTCCCTTGGCATTGCCTTTGTCTTCTTCTTCGGTATTGCCGTGGGTAGCTTTGGCTTGGAGGTTGATGCACAGATGCTCAACTATTGTGAGACTTTCGGATTGGTAATCTTCGTGTATACCCTTGGATTACACGTCGGTCCAACCTTCTTTGGATCCTTCCGTCATGAAGGAACGGCATTCAACCTGTGGTCTCTGGGTGTCATTTTGGTAGGTACACTCATGTCCATTGCGTTGACTTATGCTATGAAGATTCCTATGTCAGATATGGTTGGAATCCTCTGTGGAGCCACTACTAACACCCCAGCACTTGGTGCTGCACAGCAGGCTTTACAGCATGTTGGCAACAATGGAGCACGTGCTGCATTGGCAACAGCCGTCACTTATCCTCTTGGTGTTGTAGGTGTAATCTTCGCAATGATCTTTATTCGCAAGTTCTTCACCAAGCCTTCGGATATGGAAGTGCGTTCCGATTCAGATGATGATCATACTTATATAGGGCAGTTCACAGTCGTCAACCCAGCTATTAACGGCAAGACTATCGCCGATATAGCACAGGGTACGCATCGGAAGTTTATTATTTCACGTATCTGGCGTGGTAATGAAGTCATCGTTCCTAAAGGAGCTACGACGTTACAGACCAATGATAATATCCTTGTAGCAACCAAAAAAGAAGAAGTATCAGCCATGGAGATACTCTTTGGGAAGCAGGTTAACCGCGATTTGAACGAAGGAAAAGTGGACTGGAACCACCTTGATTCAGAGGTGGAGAGCCGTGTTATCATCCTTTCAAACAGTATGTTGAATGGCAAAAGGCTTGGACAGCTCCACTTATGTGATATCTATAATGTCAATGTGAGCCGTGTTATCCGTAGTGATATCAAGCTCTTGGCAACAGGTGACCTCGTCCTTCGTTATGGTGACCGACTGACTTTGGTGGGGCAACCAGAGGCCATTGACCATGCAGAGAAGTTCCTTGGCAACTCTGTAAAGACGCTCAATGAACCAAACCTTGCCATCATCTTCTTCGGAATGTTACTGGGTTTGGCATTGGGAACCATTCCTTTCTCATTGCCAGGTATGGATGCTCCCGTCAGACTGGGTATCGCTGGTGGTCCAATCATCATGGGAATCCTCGTCGGGGCCTTTGGTCCTCGTTTGCATTTCATAGCCTATACCACCCGCAGTGCATCCCTTATGCTTCGTAAGTTAGGACTTTCTCTCTATCTTGCTTGCCTTGGTTTGGATGCAGGTAAGGACTTTCTTGCCACGATTGTACGCCCAGAAGGCTTGTTATGGATAGGATTAGGATTCGTGTTGACAGTCGTTCCTGTGATTATAGTGGGTATCTTTGCCTTGCGAACAAAGAAGTTTGACTTCGGAACAATCTGTGGAATCCTTTGTGGATCAATGGCAAATCCAATGGCATTGGGCTATGCTAACGACACCGTAAACGGCGAAACAAGTAACATTAGTTACGCTACGGTTTATCCGTTGGGCATGTTTATCCGAGTCATCATAGCCCAGATACTGGTGATGTTCTTTGTCTGAAGCCCCCGATAGTTGCTATGCAGATAACGCTTTCACACCTTTCGGTGGGCTATAAGGTCGGACATACTGTCGTCTCTGACATCAATCTAACTTTGCAAAGTGGGCAGTTAGCTTGTCTGATTGGTGAGAATGGAGTGGGGAAGTCTACACTTTTGAAGACGCTGACGGGCTTTCTTCCCAAGTTGGAGGGTAGTCTTCTCCTTGATGGAAAGGATATCAGTGAGTTCTCACAGCGGGCTTTGGCACGACAGATTAGCATCGTTCTTACACAGAAACCGGACGTTCAGAACCTTACAGTAGAGGAAATTATTGGATTAGGACGCTCCCCTTACACGGGATTCTTTGGCAAACTGCATGCGAACGATCAGCAAATAGTGGATGAATCCATTACAACTGTAGGCATAGAGAAGCTGAAGAACCGTATGATACAGACCCTTTCTGACGGTGAACGACAAAAAGTGATGATTGCAAAGGCCCTTGCTCAGCAAACACCTGTTATCTTTCTTGATGAGCCAACGGCGTTTCTCGACTTCTCTTCTAAGGTCGAGACCTTTCAGCTTTTGCAACGTATGGCACATGAAATGGGTAAACTCGTATTGCTTTCTACCCATGATTTAGAATTAGCAGTGCGTTTCTCAGATACCTTGTTACAAGTAAATGGAGATGGTTTGCGCATTGTCAGCAGTGAAGAGGTAACCGATCAGATGCAAATGATAATTAATAAACAAAACAAATAAGCGTATGAAGAAGATTGTATGGATAGCACTTGCCACCCTTGTGATGGTCATGACGTTCTATAGTTGTGGTACACAACAGACTACAACACAACCTACACCCACTCCTGTTGCATCTGATTCAGTTGTAGCAGTCACTCCAATGGCTGACGTAGTGAGTGTGGTTGAAGCACTCGATATGTTCAATCATCCAGAAAAGGTTGCCCCAATCACGAAGAAGTATGGCTATAAGTTGAAGAATAACTACGAGGTTTACCGCCTGGATAAGTTCTCAAAGATGTATTACAAGAACTGTTCTTTGGCAAAACTGCTTACTGCTGATAAGTATGAAGACTATCCTAAGCCTCTGCGTAAAGGCGTATCAAGTTATATAGCCTTTAAGGATGGCGCTCTGATCGTTGCCGTATTCAATCAGTCAGCATATGATAATCTCGTTGCACAAGTAAAGGCTGCGGGCTTCAAACTTGACATGCCGGGTAGTGAAGACATCTATACCAATGGTACTCGTACCATTGCTTGCTATAAAGATGGGAAGAGTATAAGGATTCAATAAGCCTCTTTACTTTTCATTTTTATTGGATATTCTCCTCTTGAGAGAATACAAAAGAGACCTGTAATCAGTCGGATTACAGGTCTCTTTTTGCTTTTCTTAATGTTTCGTTTGCCTATTTCGTGAACAAAAGCTACCTTTGTTCTCTCAATACTTTGAAACATTTACGACATGAAACACCTAATACTAACTTGTCTGATGGCTTTAATAAGCCTCTCTGCAATAGCACAGAAGACAGTTGAATGGGAAAAATACTTTGATGAATTATATGCATCGAATGATGAGAATGCTGAAGCGAAGGAAGAAATCTTTGATGTTCTTTCCGACCTTTCAGAGCATCCTATTAATCTGAACACTGCACAACGGGAAGACTTAGAGCGTATCCCTTTCCTTACAGAAGCACAGATTGAGGAATTGCAGGCTTATATTTACCAGTATCATGGTATGCAGACACTGGGTGAACTATCAATGATTGAGTCCTTGGACGCCACACGTAGGGCTTTACTTCCTTACTTTGTTTATGTTGCTCCGATAGCAGAAAGTAAGTCATTTCCTTCTCTCCCAACGATCTTACAGAAGGGAAAACACGCTCTGATGCTCACAGCTCACATCCCTTTCTATCAACGGGAGGGCGACCGTAAAGCCTATTTGGGCTATCCTTATGCCCACTCTTTTCGTTATACTTTCCGTTATGGCGATTATGTTCAGGCTGGATTAGTTGGCGCGCAGGATGCTGGTGAGCCTTTCTTTGCCCATGGAAACAATTGGGGATACGACCATTATAGCTTTTATCTGCTTCTTCGTAGACTCGGAATATTGAAGACTTTGGTTGTAGGACGCTACAAGGTGAATTTCGGACTGGGGCTTGTCATCAATAATTCCTTTGGCTTTGGAAAGCTAGCCATGCTTTCAACACTGGGCAGACAGCCTGTCGGCATTCATGCACATGCCTCCCGTTCATCAGCCAATTACTTGCAAGGAGTAGCTGCAACGGTTGCTATTGCAAAGCATCTTGACCTCACAGCCTTTCTTTCTTATCGTACGATTGATGCTACACTTACTGATAATGGCTCAATAAAGACCATTCTCAAAACGGGCTATCACCGCACTGGGCGTGAGCTTTTACGTAAGAATAGTGCTGCACAGTTTGTCGGTGGAGCAAATCTAACGTGGAATTACAATGGCTTTCATCTTGGTTTGACGGGTGTCTTCTCTCGTTTTAATCGACCACTAACACCTGATACAGCTTTATATTACCGACGATATGCTCCCGCAGGGAATGGTTTTGGGAACATAGGGATTGATTATGGCTATCAGCATCATCGTTTCTCGATTGCAGGAGAGACGGCAATCGACTCTAAAGGTAGTCTGGCTACAACGAATAACATTTCCTTTCAGCTATCCCCCTCCATTGCTTTATTCTCCGTTCAGCGTTATTACGCTTATCAGTACCAAGCACTTCTTGCACGTAGCTTTGCTGATGGAGGAGACGTTCAGAATGAAAGTGGCATTCTTTTGGGAACGAACTGGACTGTAACACGTGGTCTTTTGGTCATGGCTTATACTGATTTCGCTTATTTTTCCCATCCTCGTTACGGTGTACATCAGGCAAGTCAGGCATGGGATAACGTCCTGATGGCAACGTATAAGTATCATCATTGGGAGTTCTTGGCACGTTACCGTTTAAAGATTAGGGGTAAGGACAATGCCGACAAAACAGGGATAACGAATGAAACGATGCAACGTGGCAGGTTGTCTCTGGGCTATACATCGCATGGATGGAGTCTGTGCACACAATTAGATGTAGCCCTAAGCGATTACCTGAAGCGTAGTTTTGGTTATATGGCAACGGAGAGTGTGACCTGCAATGCACTCTCTTGGCTTGCGTTTACCGTCACTGCAGGCTATTTCCATACGGATGATTTCGCCTCACGTCTTTATGTTTACGAGCGTGGACCACTCTATTCTTTCAGCTTTCCTGCCTATTACGGTCGAGGACTACACGGCAGTCTCTTTGCTCGTACCGACCTTTCTCGTCGGCTTATGTTGATTCTTCGTACCTCCTTCACCCATTACTTTGACCGTGATCATATCTCTTCTGGTCATCAGCAAATCAATTCTTCCACTATGAGTAGCCTTGATTTGCAAGTGCGTTGGCAGTTCTGAAGTAGCGATAACCACTACTGTTGATCCCAGTTTACTTATCTTTCTTATCTGAAAAGGTGCTGTTCTGTGTGTAAAAAGTGCCTTGAAAGTGTTCTTTATATGCATGTCTTTTCTTATTATCTAAGCGTGATAATTAATTATCACGCTTAGATAATTATTTATCAGACTTAGATAATTGTTTATCACGCTTAGATAATAATGGAAAACACGCATATAAACACAACTATAACCGCTGATTAGAATCGTAGAAGGTGCATAAATCGACTCAAATATCCATAGTATCAGTTCTCTTTTCTGGTCCATGATGAGCTGATAATTGGCTTATCTTTACTATATTTGCACTGATTAGCATTTGCGGAGTATGAATAGCCCAAGTGATGTATTATGATATTTGCATTGTCATCTGCTCTCTTCTTGAGGATAATTGGCTGAAGAAATAGCTTTCAAAGGGATGTTTATCGTTAGTACTCCGTGTGCTGTTTAAATTGATTTATACATGAAGATATTCAGAATGAGACCTTTTAATAGTAAGGATTGCTTGTGTTTCAGGTTGGTTCTTATGTTTGTTCTGTTTGTCAGTTTTGATGTACTTGCTCATTCACAGACTGACATTGGTAAGCAGGATATAACCCATTTTATTCCCAAGGGATACAAACTCTTTGACAAAATATATGGTGATCTGAACCAAGATGGCACTACGGATTGTGTGTTAATCATAAAAGCAATGCGTAAAGATGGCTTTGTGAAAGGTGATGATGGCAATGTTATAGACCGTAATCGGCGTGGGATTATCATCTTGTTCAGTAAGCAAGACGGATATGAAGTAGCCTTAAAGAACTACGATTGTTTCTCTTCTGAGAATGAGGATGGCGGTGTATATGACCCTCCAGAGCTATCAATTAATATAAGGAGGGGTAAGCTTTATGTGGATTATAATTATGGGAGATATGGCTTTTGGGACTATTGTTTCCGTTATCAGGATTCAGATTTTGCTTTGATAGGTTTTGATAGGTCTGAGAATTGGGGTGCAACAGTCTTTACAAAGAAAAGCATCAATTTCCTTACAGGTACTGAATATATTGATAAAAATATCAATAGTAAGAATCCTGATGGGAAGAAAGTGTTCAGAAGAAAGGTCGTTAAGATGGCGAGAAAGCCGTTGTATAAGCTGTCAAAGATAAAAGACTTTGATGACCTTGGTGTGCTTCTTTACTGGGGAAAGGCTTATTTAAAAAACTAAAAAGGCAATTATAAAGTGCTATTTGCTGCACATTATAATTGCCTTTTGATGTATTTGGGGAAAGCTTAGTATGCTTTCTTTATCCTACTTGGCTACCTGGCTTCACCTTATCCAGTGTTGTTGTGACTGCGAGAGAGCCGTCAAAGTTGACTGCGGAGAGGATCATTCCCTGGCTTTCAATGCCCATCATCTTTCGAGGAGCAAAGTTTGCAACGAAGAGAACATCCTTACCTATGAGCTGTTCTGGCTCATAGTAGGCTGCAATACCACTGAGGATGGTGCGTTCAACACCTGATCCATCGTCGATAGTGAACTGCAATAGCTTCTTACTCTTCTTCACTTTCTCACACTTAATGATATGTCCTACACGGATATCCAGCTTCTCGAAGTCGTCGAAAGGAATCTCTTTCTTTATCGGTTCAGCCTTGTAAGCAGCTTCCTCGTTGGCTTTCTTTGTCTCTTCCAACTTACGAAGTTGCGCCTCAATGGCCTCATCTTCAATCTTTTCAAACAGCAGTTCAGGTTCTGCAAGTTGCCTTCCTGCAGGAAGAAGATTGGTTGAACCAAGCTCACTCCAGTCGTATTCCGTCATGTTTATTAGCTCACGAAGCTTCTTACTTGAGAATGGAAGGAATGGCTCGAAGGCTATACTGAGGTTCGCAACAAGCTGAAGTGATATGTTTAGAATCGTCTCTACACGCTTAGGATCAGTCTTCCAAACCTTCCATGGCTCACATTCTGTGATGTATTTATTACCAATGCGGGCAAGATTCATCGCCTCTTTCTGTGCCTCACGGAACTTAAAGGCATCAAGATAAGCCTCCATCTTCTCCTTGACATCCTTGAATTCCTGGATAGCCTGGCGGTCAATGTCCTGCAGTTCACCACATGCTGGAACGATACCGTCCCAGTATTTCTTTGTCAACTGCAATGCACGGTTCACAAAGTTACCATACACAGCAACGAGTTCGGAGTTGTTACGCTCCTGAAAATCCTTCCATGTGAAGTTGTTGTCCTTGGTCTCTGGCGCATTGGCTGTGAGCACATAGCGTAGCACATCCTGCTTTCCTTTGAAGTCATGGAGGTACTCATGGAGCCATACAGCCCAGTTCTTACTTGTTGAAATCTTGTTGTTTTCGAGGTTCAAGAACTCATTTGCAGGAACGTTATCAGGCAGAATGTAATCACCATGAGCCTTTAACATCGTTGGGAAGATAAGACAGTGGAAGACAATATTATCCTTGCCGATGAAGTGAACAAGCCGAGTTTCAGGGTCTTGCCACCACTTCTGCCAGTTACCGAAGTGCTCTGGGTCACTGTCACACAGTTCTTTGGTGTTTGAAATATACCCAATTGGGGCGTCAAACCAAACATATAGCACTTTACCATCAGCCCCTTTGACAGGAACAGGGATACCCCAATCAAGGTCACGGGTCATTGCACGAGGCTGTAAGTCCATGTCTAGCCAGCTCTTACACTGTCCATAGACATTCGGACGCCACTCTTTATGATCCTCAAGAATCCATTGTTTTAACCATTCTTGGTAGTTATTCAATGGCAAATACCAGTTTTTCGTCTTCTTAACGACTGGTTTTGACCCAGAGATAGTAGAGTGTGGGTTCTTCAATTCCATAGGACTGAGGTCGCTACCACACTTCTCACACTGGTCACCGTAGGCATTTGGGTTGCCACAATGTGGGCATTCACCCATGATGTAACGGTCGGCAAGGAACTGATGAGCCTCTTCATCGTAGTATTGTTCGCTCTCTTGCTCAACGAGTTTGCCGTCATCATAAAGCTTACGGAAGAAGTCTGAGGCAAATTTCTCGTGTGTTTTACTCGTCGTACGACTATAGATATCAAACGAAATACCGAAGTCTTTGAAAGAGTCTTTTATCAATTTGTTATATCTATCGCATACATCTTGTGGTGTAATGCCCTCTTTCTTAGCGCGAATAGTGATTGGTACGCCGTGTTCATCGCTTCCACAGATGAAGATTACCTCCCTTTTCTTCAGTCGGAGATAGCGAACATAAATGTCAGCAGGAACATATACACCTGCAAGATGCCCTATATGAACACCACCATTAGCGTATGGCAGTGCTGCCGTAACGGTGGTTCGCTTGAATTTCTTTTCTTCCATAAATGTCTGTTCGTTGTTTCTTTGCTAATATCTGCACGTTGTTTCTTTGCTGCAAAGTTACTGTAAATAAGGTAAACGACAAAGGATTTATAGATAAAACCCAGCTGTATCCTATGCCGTTACCTTGTTTTTGTTTACCTTTGCACCTGTTTTAAGAAAAGATAGTAATGAGTAAGGACAACATTAGTCACACTTCTGTGCGTCATAAGCTTAGTTTAATAGGTGTCATAGTAACCTTAGGTATTGTCTTTGGAGATATAGGTACGTCACCACTTTACGTGATGAAAGCTATTGTAAGGGCTGGTGATACGGTCAATGCAGAGTATATTATTGGTGCAGTATCATGTATTATCTGGACCTTAACACTGCAGACAACAGTTAAATATGTGCTGATTGCGCTTCGGGCAGACAATAAAGGGGAAGGTGGAATACTTGCTCTTTATGCCTTGATACGTAGACATAGCAAGAAATGGTATTATCTTTTGGCTATTATAGGAGCAAGTACGTTGATTGCAGATGGCGTCATCACGCCGTCCATTACGGTCCTTTCAGCTATTGAAGGATTGCGTGCTTATGAGCCAGAGACGCCAGTTGTGCCTATAGCCCTTTGTATTGTGACGGTATTATTCTTCATTCAACAGTTCGGAACGAATGCTATTGGAAAACTGTTTGGCCCATTGATGCTCATATGGTTTACGTTGCTTGGGGTGCTTGGAGCAATGAATATCGGAGAATATTTCCCTATTCTTCAGGCTTTTAACCCATTGCATGCTGTCCGTTTACTTGCCAGTAGTCCTGAATGGTTCCTTATTTTGGGCGCCGTTTTCCTGTGTACTACGGGTGCTGAAGCCTTATATTCCGACTTAGGGCACTGTGGAATCAATAACATTCGTACGAGTTGGGCATTCGTAAAGATAATGCTTATCCTCAATTATCTTGGTCAAGGAGCATGGATTATCTCACATGTTGGCAATCTGACACCAGGTGTTAACCCTTTCTATGCTATCATGCCACGTGGCATTCTCTTCTTTGGTATAACCATGGCAACCATTGCTGCCATCATAGCCAGCCAGGCTTTGATAAGCGGTTCGTTCACAATCTTCAGTGAAGCGATGAACTTGAAGTTCTGGCCAAGGCAGAAAATCAAGTATCCAACAGATGTGAAAGGACAGCTCTACATCCCGTTTGTCAATATCTCTTTGTATGTTCTCTGTGTCATTGTGATACTTTTCTTCCAGAATTCAGAGAACATGGAGGCTGCTTATGGGCTGTCAATCACAGTCACAATGCTGATGACAACCCTACTACTCAGTGCCTATCTCATTATAAAACGTACTCATCGTTGGGCTGTTACATTGTTCCTTATAGCCTTTGTTGGGCTTGAAAGCATCTTCTTTGTCGCCAATATGGCGAAGTTCATGCATGGTGGTTGGGTTACAATGTTGCTTGCCAGTGTGATGATCGGGATAATGTATATATGGTATAACGCCACTACGATTCGTAATGCACAGATTATTGTGCGTGACATAAGGGATTCGTACGGTATCATTTCCGATATTAAGGCTGATGAATCCATACCAAAGTATGCAACGAACATTGTCTATCTTAGCAAATTGGGTGGTACATACGAGATTGAACAGAAGATACTTTATTCGATAATCAATAAGCATCCGATGCGTGCTGACCACTATATTCTCCTTCATATAGACTATCAGGACACTCCATCAATGTTGGAATATGATACCGTAACATTGATTCCTGACACGCTTTATCGTATTAATTTGCGTCTGGGATTCCGCGTTCATCCGTTGGTTAACCGTTATTTTCGTCAGATAATAGAGGATATGGTTGCACAAAAGGAGTTCTCTTTGGCTTCTGCTTACCCTTCTTTGGCAAAGCATAAGGTGATGGGTAACTTTGTTTTCGTGCTGATTAATCGTCTTTATGCAACCTATAGTTACTTCTCTTTCCGTGATCGTATGATCATGAATGCCTATGAATGGATCGATAAGTTGAAGTTAAGCATAACACGTTCCTTGGGTTTGGATACGAGTAACGTGTTGATAGAGAATGTTCCTTTGGTTGTTCGATCACGTACAAGCAACCATTCAAACGCTATTCCGCGGGTAGAAAGAGTGGAGAATGAGGAGGAAGAGAATGTGAAATAGACGAGCTTACATCGTTATACATATTCTTCTTTTGTAAGATAATTTCTCTTTCATTTTTTAGAAGGGCATCTATTGCGTTCTAAAAGGGCACCTTTTGCATTGTAAAAGGTGCCCTTTTAGCATGTAAAAGACGCCCTTTTGCAATGTAAAAGATGCCCTTTTACAAGCCTGTTTGTAACTAATTGATAGTGTTGATGTTATGAAACGGGGAAAAGTTGTTTTTCTTTTGTTTCCTCTTTCTTTGTTGATCGTAAGTTGTAAGATTATTTCTAAGCCTCTCAACTCATCCCTTCAGCTTTCTCTTTCTTGCTTTATAGTTCTTTGCGTTACTATGTAAAGCTCACTTAACGGGTGCTGATTTGTAGAGAACAGCTATACCAGTATTATCTGTCTTACCACTGATTGTTGTTGCTGTAACAGTCCATTGGTTACCGCTCACTTGGTCTGTGTATGTTCCTGGGACGGCATAACTGCCTCCATTTGCTACTGTTACTGTTCCGCTACCATTGAAGTTGACGATAATAGCGCCGCCCCCTTTGCGGGTGATAGAGGCTACACTACCGTCTGCAGAGTAGTAATCTGGTTTACCATTCATGACATTATGGAACTTATTTACCTCAGCAACGCACTTGGAAGTGAAGTGCATTGAGCCTTTTTGTGGCACTTTTGCCCCCACGCCACGCCCTATAGGACGAGAGAAATAGAGTGCTGGAATGCGGTTATGGGATGCTGCTACAGCGTAAGCACGGTCTATAATGTCTTGGCTAACACCAACACTTTCACCTCCTTGGTTGCAATATGTATCGTGACTTTCTCCCCAATAAACCACCTTGTCAGTATTAAAACGTTTCGTATAGTTGCCTGTTCCATACGGAGTTGCCTGATGATTCTTAGCAGAACCTAACACGTTGTTGGTCCCATAAGGGCTGTCTGTGATGCTCATGTAGGTCATGTATTCAGGAATAAGCTTACTATCATCCCCTCCGGTATCGTTAAGTATCTCTCCGTAGTTGTACATTGTCTTGTCAATGACCATCGACCAGAATGGATCTCCTTCTGATGGCAAGCCAATATGCTTGGCTGCGTCCCATCTACAACCATCTACTCCGAGTGCTTTCAGCTTCTGTACGTAGGCTTTAAACTTCGAATAGACACGTTTATCTTCGGTCTTTAGGTCCTTCATACCTATCTCTCCGTGTGTAACTTGGTACCGATCGTTCCAGTTACTTACCTTTCCTAGGGTGTGATAGAGCTCTATATTTTTCCAATAGTCGGCTACTATGTCTAAAGAACCTTCTGTATGATTTGCTATAATGTCAACAATTACCTTGAGACCTTTGGCATGTGCAGCGTCACAAAGGGCTTTTAGTTCCTCTTTAGTACCAAGAGGGTTTGGTCCAACCTCTGTGTTATGGGGGCGATAGAGGTCATACCACATCAATGTATCCGTATTATTGGTTTGTGCAGGAGACGTTTGTACGGCTGTAAAGCCAGCCTTTTTGATGTTATCTAACTCTGCTTTAATGTCTGAATACTTCCAGTCAAAGCAGTGAAGGATGGTTCCTTCCTGAATAGAAGGGGCTTGTGCCCATGCAGTTGTCAGCCAAGTAAGAAGAAAAAGGAGGCTAAGCAGTCTGGCTTTGTTGGTCTTTTGCATCATCATATATAATAGGTTTTTAACTGTTTTGTTGTGAATTCTTTGCCATTGAGGCTGTATATCTCTGCCGAAAGCGTGTGCAAAGTGCTCTTAATAAGGGTGTTTAGGTTTTTAAAATACGGATACAAAGATAGCTTCAATTCATATTATTATATAGCTTTTGTGGGGGAAATGGATGGCAACCATTGTGAAAACGATTGCGCAAGGTGATTCTTTCTAATTGTAAAAGGGAGACTTTTTCGTTCGTGTTGACGGTAAACACGTATGGAATTGAGAGCAAGTGCATATGGATTTGATGGTGAATGTATATGGATTTGATGATAAACACGAGTGGACTTTTCTGTCTTCTGTCAGTCTCTTTATAGTAAAGAGCAGTCGAAAGACATGTCTTTTCCTGTTATGGGGTGCGTGAATTCTAAGTGTTCTGCGTGTAGCCAAAGTCGCTCATCACGCTTTCCATAGAGTATATCACCGATGATAGGTGTATCCAAACCCTCTTTATGAGCACAGTGAATACGTAATTGATGGGTGCGACCTGTCAGTGGATGGAGTTGAATCTTTATGACTTCTTGGTTGTCTTTCCCATATTTTGTCTTTCCTATAACGTGATATTCTGTAATGGCAGACTTCCCATTGATGTGGTCAACCATCTGTCTGGGACGGTCATTTACGTCAGGTGTGAGTGGAAGAGTAATCCTTCCGTCTGTGGGTTTGTGCTTTTCAAGGAAGGATAGGGGCAACAATGCAACGTATCTTTTACTGACTTCATGGTGTAAGAATTGCTTTTGTAGTGCTTTATAAACAGACAAGTTGCGAGCAATGACTAACAATCCACTGGTCGACATGTCCAATCTGTGCACCATAAAGGGCTCGTTCTCTCCCTTCCATCGTTCTTTCAGGATACTGTAAACAGATGGTTTCCCACTCTTTCCAGGCACAGACAGTAAGCCGGATGGCTTGTTGATGACAGCCAGATAACTGTCTTCATAAATGATTTCAATGGTCTGTTTAGTGCTGTTGCTTGCCGTATCACAGTTGGTTTCCAATCCTTCCAGCATCCACATAAGGATAGGTTTACACTTCCCATTGCATGCTGGATAGTAAGAACCATGTTGTCTTACTTCATTCTTGGGCGCAGGTCCCCACCAGAACATGGCCATAGCGATGGGTTTATAGCCCTGCTGAAAGGCGTATTGAAGCAACTTTGGCTCACAACATTCCCCTGCTCCAGAGGGTGGGAGTAATGATGTTGAGATGTTTTTATCCTCTGTTTTGTCTGCTGAGGCTGATATTTTCTGTGCCATACGGGTACGTGCGGCACTGTTAAGCAGGTAATAATCCCGAAAGATATCAAGCAGATTCTTGCGTTCTCCACGTGCATTGAGGAGTGAGAACTGCGAGAATAGCCAGTATTGTAGCCTGTCCGACTTCAGTTTTCGTTCACGTTTCCATGCCGTTATCTTGTCCTGTAACAGCTGCAAACGTTGCTTTGCAGCATCAATCTGTTCGTTGTAAGTAAGTTTAGTGCGGTGCAATTCAGCTTTGAGGAACTGACTTTGGCGGATCATTTCATTGTGTTCCTGTTCAGAAATGAAAGCCTCTTTTCTTCGTTTATCACGTAAAGCCTTGGCTGCTTGCATGACGTTTCGCTTCTCATCAAGCACCTTTTGTGCCTCCTGTTGAATGTTTTTCAGTTGTTGTTGTGCCTCTTTGTACTCCTCAGATGCCTGTAACTGTGCTATCATATGGTTCAAAGAAGATATCTCAGCCTCATGAATCTTGAAGTATCCGTTGGGTTGTAGATAGTCGAATACTGCGGGAACGAAGCCTTCAGGCTCGTTTTCTATCTGTCCAGAGTAGGCTTGTAGATAGCCGAAACGTCCTTTATTCATTACTATCAGTACACCATACATCTTTCCTTCTATGGGGTTGACGGGTAATTTTGACTGCAATTCCTTTACTGCAGCACGGCAAAGTGCGTCCAGTTCATAATCAAAAGGGTTATTAAACCGTACGGGTATAGGTGCATTTATGTCTAAAGGATGAAACATCATGATGCAAAGTTACGAAAAAGTTACTGGCTTAGCAAGTGAAAGAATCATGTGATTTGTTCGGTAAATGGGTGTAACAGAGGAATTATTATCGTATGGATAATCAGGTGAAAGATGCTTTTGTTAGGATAAAAAGCTGTACATTTGCCTTCATGAAACGTACATTTCTTATATTTCTTATCCTTATCTGTTGTTGTTTTTCCGTACAGGGACAACAGAAAACGATACAGAAGCCCCGCCTGAAGGTGGGACTTGTACTGGGCGGAGGTGGTGCTAAAGGGGCTGCAGCAGTAGGAGTTCTGAAAGAAATAGAACGTTCTGGGATTCCTATTGACTATATTGCTGGTACGAGTATAGGTGCAATCATTGGAGGATTGTATGCCCAAGGCTATCGTACCAATGCCCTTGACACCCTGTTTCGTTCGCAACATTGGCTCTCATTGTTGTCAGATAGAGACACAACTCTTACTGGAAAGATATTGAAAGAGGTGGATGGAGTGACCTATCTCTTTGGTTTTCCCGTACGTCGTAAGGCTGTTGTAGAGCGTAAGAAAGGGTGGGGACTTTCACATGGTGACCATATTTACGACTTTCTCGACTCACTTGTGTCTCATTCTCCAGCGGAGAAAGGGTTGGTGAAGTGTACTATTCCCTTCTCTTGTGTGGCTTTTGACATTCGCCGTCGGCAAGAGATTGTACTTGACACGGGGAACTTAGCACGTAATATGCGTGCCAGTATGGCTATCCCAGGTATGTTTAAACCTGTTGCAATGGACACCTTGATGCTTGTGGATGGTGGTATGATAAATAATCTTCCAGTAGATGTGATGCGGAGAATGGGGGCAGATATAGTGATAGCTATAGACCTTCAGCAGCGTAAACATGATGATTATCATTCGCCTTTTGCCTTCCTTAGAGGACTTGGTGGGGTCTTTAGCTGGTTGGCGGAACGCCCTGATATAAAAAAGTATAATATAAACCGTACACAAGCCGACCTCTATATCAATCCTAATTTAGGCTCTTATGGGGTGACAGACTTTAAGCCTGGAGCCATAAAAGATATGATTCGGATAGGAGAAGAGACGGGAAAGGCATATAGAAATGAACTGAAACGAATGAAAGAAAAGCTTGGTAAGGGACGATAAACATACTTCTTTATAATGTTTGAAAGAACTTTACAGTTGAGAGAACGTCATGAGGAACAAAACAGAAGGAAATGAACTTTTTTCGGGTTTGTAATCTTCAGAATCCCAGATAGTTACAGATGGGCTTGTAAAAGGGCATGTTTTACGATGTAAAAGGGCGTCTTTTACATGTCAAAAGGGCACCTTTTACAATGCAAAAGGGCATCTTTTAGAACACAAAAGACGCCCTTTTAAAATTCAATAAGAAAGTTATTTTACAAAAATAGGATTTGTTCCGTTCTTGAATCAAGTTTGTTTTAGGTGACAGAAAGTGCCTGAAACAAAAAAAGAAGTACCCTTTTGGGGTTACTTCTTTTGTCTGCATCCAGACTGAATGGTCTCATAAAACTGGCTAAGAATGCCTAACATGTCATCTGGAAGATAGCTGATAGCCTGCTCAATCATGGTTTCTGGCACTTGGTAATATGCTTCCGCAATAGCTCCGGCAATGCATGCTTTCGTGTCAGTATCACCATCGCAGAGGACAGCAAGGCGTATTGTCTCTTCAAAATCATTAGCATCCATGAAGCAACGCAGTGCCATTGGTACCGTCTCTTGGCATGTTCTGTCGAAGTGTCCTTCTGCTCCTATCTTCAAAATGTCGCTCATTGACGGTATCTCATAGCCGAAAAACTTATGTACTTTACGCTCCACATCGGTCTTGGAGAAGCGCATTAGCCGCAGCCAGCAGATGGTTTCAGCCACACATTGTGCTCCTTTGATACCTTCAGGATGGTTATGACTGACCTCAGCGCTCTTCTTTGCCTCATCAATAACTTGCTCCCAATCATCAAATAACCAGCCAATAGGACTGACACGCATGGCTGATCCGTTGCCATAAGAGTTCATAGGATGGGGCTGATCCGCCTGAATCCATTCATAAAACCTGCTCCCGTAGCCTCCCATTGGGTCCGGATAACGCCGGCACCAGTCGTGTAAAGCCTCCTGATAGTTGCGATGATTCATCACAGCATCAGCTATAGCAATGGTGCAAATGGTATCATCCGTGTATGAACAGTCGGGAGTAAAGAGTTCAAAACCTTCCTCTGGTGTTGCTCCGAACTCGAAACGTGAGCCTATAATATCTCCTATAATGGCACCAATCATAATGAATTAAATTTAAAGGATTGGAAGATGAAGTGTGATATGCTTATTGGATAATGGTTCTTATCTCGTTATTTGTTAGGTAGTATAGAGTGATTTTCTTCTTTAAGAAGAGGATAATAAAGAGTAATTTATAGTACTCCGACCGGGAATCGAACCCGGATCAAAGGTTTAGGAAACCTCCGTTCTATCCATTGAACTATCAGAGCAAACCTTATATAAGCCGTGTCTGCCAGTCGTAGAGAGGCTTATTCTACGTGCAAAGGTAAGGAAAAAAACTTATATTCACTGTGAATGATTATAATTTTTATTGGACATGAGTTTTCACTAGGGTAACTTGAAGATGAAATATAAAGGTTTGGTAGTTATAAATGCTTTGTCTGTATAATATTATTATACCAACACTTTTAATCCTAAATATTATCTTTAACTTTGTAAACAGAATTCTTACAACTGGTTCTATTTGACTTTTCAATAACGCTAAAGCAATATTTTACTTGCAAAACGGGTTAAAAATGGGGGATAAACATTGTGTTTGTTCGACGGTTTTATAGGCTTGTTGTGTCTTATTTGTTTGTATGTTTGATAGTAAAACATAAATAGGCAAAGAGGGGATGACGATTTTCGCCATTCCCTCTTTATTGTTTATACCTTCTGTTTAAGCACCATGGAAGAGATATTCCTGCTGGATATCCTTTGTCATCAGTGTGAAAAGCTTCTCCTGAAGACGGTCAGCAACCTTGAGAGCATCGGTTAGAACCTTGTCAGAGAAGGCCTGTAACAGGTCTTTTGCATGCAGAGGTTGTGTCTTATAGATGCGTAAGTACTCCTCTTCCATCTCCCTTTGACGCTGGTCAGTCTCTGCTTCGAACTTCGCATAAGTCTCCTTTATGATAGGAGCATACTTGTTATAGTTCGTCATACCGAGTACCATTATCTTGCGGAACTTCCAATATGCAGAGTCAGCACTTGACTCATCCGTACCCTTTGTGTAGGCTTCTGGATAAGAAGTTATGCCTTGATAGAGTGGAAGGAACACACCAAGATCAGCCATTCCCATAGCAACATAGTTGACACAGCCGATAGCTTGTGGCAGTTCTGGGCGTACTTGCAGCAGGTGAGTCTGTGTAGTACGGAAGATAGAGACCGGTCTATAAGGCTCCTTAGGGTTACTATGGAGGTATGGATCATGGTCAGTATTGTCGTAATGGAAGCGGAATGCTGTGCGAAGCTTGGTCAATGTAATCTTCTCTTCGGGTTTTGCAAACACTGGGAAGGTGTTCTTTGTAACGTCATTCTTGATAGATGGAGAGAAGAACTGCTGCAATCCCCATACTCGAGGATAGTTATAAGTAGTGTCAAGTTCCACATCTCGTGCATAAGCTTCATGGAAATCAAACGCTCCCTGTGCTGGATTGTAGAGTCCATGCTTCTCTGCAAACTCAATCAAGTCGGCTGATGCAAGATAATTCTCCTTGTCTTTAGGGTCATAAGTACGGAAACGACTCTGGTTACCAGTAACGAAATACTGATCCTTTGGCATGCGACAAGCCAACCAACGATGGCCACAGGCTGTCTCAAAGTACCATATCTCTTTGTTATCTACGAACCCAATACCGAATCCTTCAGCAATACCATACTTCTCAACAAGCATACCTAAGCGTTCAACACCTTCTCTTGCAGTACGGATATAAGGGAGTGTGATGTTGAAAACAGAGTTTTCTGCAACACCGTTTTCTACCAATGGATCATATTTCAACACCTCATCGCTGCTGAAAATACTCTCTGTTGCACTCATTCCTACACCTGCCGTGTTGAAACCAGCGCTTCCCCAGTGGCCGTGAAGGCTATATGGAGAAAGGGCAGAATAGCCTAAAGCCTTCTCAGGAAGCTCACAACGGAAGGGACTATCCTTTGCAATGAACTCGCGTGGACCGTTGTCAGTATCTTCAAATATCTCGTAATTCTTAGCTTCCATTGCGTCCCAGTCCTCTGAACGGGAAACTATCATAGAACCATCAGCGGTCTGTTCTTTCCCGATGATGATGGTTGTACACTCGGATGGTAGGGTGTGCAGCTGTTGCACGTTAGTCTTTTTCATAAGCTATAAGTATAGTTTAATTTGTTATTTGATGTTGGCAAATATAAGAAATATTTGGGAAAGCAGGTAAGAATGAGGCTGAAAAAAGCACGAACAGGCATGTCTTATAGTGCAGAATACCTATTTATGGGGAATTACAAAGGCCTTGTAGAAGAATTACAAGCCGCTTGTAGAAGTATTACAGACGCCTTGTAGAATTAGTACAAAGGCCTTGTAATTTTCTGTAATGTGGCTTTTAGTCTGTCAGAAGATTGTAGAATACGGCGGAAAATGTTACTTTTGCACGTGTTATAAGCTAATGAATCACTTATATAGAAGTATTAAGGACATTGTTATTTATGAGAATCAAGATATATTTTTTCCTATTAGGTGTTTGCTTTCTTCTCTTATCCTGTACAGAAAAGAGGCCTGTTGAGGTGGCTGGAGAAAGAGCTGTTCTGCGTAAAGATACCGTGTCTGAGGTGCAGAAAAAGGGAAAGGACACGATAAAAGGTATGTCGGAGAAGGTCTTGGAGATGGATAATCATCCATATAAAATACTTATTCCTTTCGATTATCGTCAATGTAAGGTTGATACATTGATTGATGATACTTGGGTGGAACTGTATAGGAAAGGACATAAATATTATCTTTCTAAGGCACAATATACTATAGGTAAAGAGTGGGATGGGATTATAGGAGACTCCGTATCAACGCTGACAAGCAAGAGAGACGTTATTCTATATGTTAATCATTTGCCTTCTAAAATGGGCGAAGTGAATAGTGTTGACCTTCATATTGCCCCTAATTCTTTCTTGGATGCCTTTTATTTAAAGCCAGGAACTACGTTACGTTTTACTTTTGAGGGTAAGCATTATGAATTGAAAACTAAGGAAAAGGTTTTCACGAAACATGGTAATCAATCTTATGAGGGAGTCATTCTCTTAAATGGAAAGCAGATTGTCAGAAGGACAAACTTGGATAA
>QWCT01000418.1_pt1 | contig 28365 bp, 19 predicted proteins | sample 1972681 | NCBI WGS metagenome assembly QWCT01 (sample SAMN09866701, study PRJNA288562) | Human oral metagenome isolate pre3_saliva, whole genome shotgun sequencing... | isolation source: mouth | host: Homo sapiens | place: USA: California | reverse complement strand
CATCAAGTACTCTTCCAAAGACGCTTTTCAAGAAAAGAATCTGGCATTTGACAGTTTCCAGAGATTCTTAAGAGGGAATTAACTGAATTACCCTAATTAGAGAAGCTAAATGGTGCAAAATGCAGCTATTGGGTCTCAAAATGCTGAAAAATAATTTGTGAACGACTGATTTTATGGCTAAAAACGATGCTTTTAGGCATTGATTTTCGCTAGAATGAGTGCTAAAGAAATTGGTGTTTGTAAAATATTTGCAACTTTTTTTTAAATGCTACTCGTTAGAACCCATACTTATGATGTAGCATTGTTGTGCAGATAGCTTGGATGATGGCCTAACCTGAGCGACTACAACAATAAATAAATACCTATGAAATTACTTGCATGAGAAGGAAGGGTTGCAAATGGTTATTACAACAGTCCCCGAATAAACACGGCGAATTACCGAAAAAACATTGACTTTGCGGCTTCAGCACTTCAAGATGATGAGCCAAAGTATGGCTAAACAGCTACCGTATTATACCGATTTGCCCCACATTAACTAGGTGTAATGTGGGGCAAATCAGTATAAATAAACATGTGTTAGTGCGACCCTTTCAGTTCGAACATTAGTTTTCCGCCCTTCAAAAGGTCTTCGTGCGACACGCGATAGCCTTTAAACAACTTGTTGCCAAGGGTGATACGATTGATGTAAATATCTGAGGGTTGTTGGCGTTTGGTTTCGATAATCAATTCGTTTCGTCCCCATTGCTCTTTGTCTAAGTGGATGGTTACGCGGTTAAACACTGGTGACGACAGCGTGTAAGCAGTCTCTCCGGGGCAGTCGGGGTAAAATCCCATCATGTTAAACACAAGCCATGCCGACATTGTTCCTGTGTCGTCGTTGCCTGGTATGCCATCGGGCGCATTCTTAAAGTACTTGGCCATCAGTCGATGAAGTTCTTTTTGCGTACGCCATTCATCGCCTTTGAAGTACGAAAAGAGGTGCGGATAGGCAATATCAGGCTCGTTGGCCGGGTCGTATAGTTCTTTATCAAACACCATTTGTAGCTTTTCAACAAAGTTTTTTTGTCCACCCATCAGCTTAGCAAGACCCATTACATCGTGCGGAACATAGAAAGTGTAGTTCCAAGCATTACCTTCATGGAAACCCGGACTAGGTTCGAAGTTCTCGCCTTGTTTGGGATTAAAGGGCGAATAGAACTTACCGTTGGGCAGAATGGGCCTAAACGTGCCATATTCTTTGCTATAATAGTGGCGATAGCCCAGCGAGCGTTTGTAGAATTGTTGTGCATCGGCTTTCTTTCCCAATGCCGTAGCCAGTCGTGACAAAGCATTGTCGGCGATATAATATTCTAATGCGTGCGAAACAGAGTTATCGTATTGTTCGCGTAGTGGCACATAGCCCAGCGAGAGATAGTCGTCGTTGTCTGGACGAAGCAAGTTTTGCGGTCCAGGTGTTGTTGCTCCTTTGCGCATAGCCTCGTAAGCCGTGTTAATGTCATAGCCACGCAAGCCTTTAAGCCACGTGTCTACGATAACTGGGATAGAAGGGTCGCCCTCCATGGTGTAGGTTTCGCGGCCATAGAGTTCCCATTTGGGCAGCCATCCATGTTCGCGATACATGTCAATCATGGTCTTTACCATGTCTTTTTGGCGGTTGGGGTAAACCAATGTAAGCAGTTGGTGCACGTTGCGATAGGTATCCCACAGTGAGAACACCGTGTAACGATTTCCTTCGCGCATGGTTTTTACCTCTCCTGTTTCAAGTGTGGGATATTGTCCGTTAACATCTTGCAAGATGTTGGGGTGCAACAAGGTGTGGTAAAGAGCGGTGTAGAACACTGTTTTTTGGTCGTCTGTTCCGCCTTCTACTTCAATTTTAGAGAGGTCTTTATTCCATTTGTTGCGCGCTTCGTCTCTAATTTGTTCAAAGTCTTTGCCCTTTTGTTCGGTGTTGAGGTTTTCGCGAGCATTCTCCATGCTCACAAACGACACGCCCATGCGCACCACCACGGCTTGGTTTTCTTCGGTATCGAAGTTGAGATACACGCCAATGTCGTCGCCAGCTATCTCTTTTTTATAGTTGGTGTATAGTTTGTATTGGCCGTTGTCTTTATCCCATTCGGCTTCTACGCCTGTCATGGGTCGTTGTTTTTTCCAATATCCAGTAGCCGTTGGTTTAGCTTCTACGCGCATAACAAAGTAGATGGGGAACACAGCTTGCGGGTTATAGCAGAATGTTCCCAGCAGTTTCATTCCCTCGTATTCGTTATCGCTTACGCGTCTAACCATAGCTCCCGTTTCGTTTGTTAGTCCTTCTCCTAGGTTAAGCAAGATGTTGCTCTTGCCTTTAGGAAACCAAAAGCGTGCGATGGAAGTGCGTGGTGTGGCTGTTACCTCGGTGCGAATGCCATAACGTGGCAGAAAATTGGAGTAAAAACCTGGCGAAGCTTTTTGCTCGGCCATCGTGCTACCATATTCCTTATAGTCTACCGAGAGCTTTCCTGTAGTGGGCATGAGCAACAACGAACCCAAATCGGGGCATCCAACGCCACTAAGATTAACGTGAGAATACCCCGTGAAGTACACGTTGTTATATTCATAGGGGGTTGACCACCAACGGGCGTCCTTGTCAAATTTGTTGTCTGCAGAGCCCATCACGTTGAAAGGCACCACCGACATCAATCCATTTGGACACACGGCACCTGGGTTTGTGGTGCCGAAGTTAGTGGTTCCGATGAAGGCATTAACATAGTCTACGGGTTGTTTTTGCGCTTTTGCTATGCTGGGTAGCACAAAAGCGATACAAACAAGCGCAGCAAACACACTGCCACGGCTTATGCCAAGCAGCGTATGCGATGGTTTAAAAGGATGGTTTATGAGCATGTCGCTTTGTTGTTGTGATGGTTTTTGGGATGGCAAAGGCAAGCGCAGGCACGCGCAATGGTGCTCAAGCGCTTGGCGAAGATTTGTGCCTGTTGGCTCGTTTCTCCGCCTTTTGCCTTTGTTCTGCAAAAATACACAAAATAAGGGACATGTACAAACATTGCCCTTCGTAAGTTAGAAGGTTGTGTTTGGGCTGTTTTGGGTGGTGTATTAGTTACAGCGAGAATTTATAACCCACGGTGAATTGAAACACGCTGTTGTGCCCAGAGTTGGTCCATGTGCCATAGGTTACATTATTAAGTCCAAGGTTGTAGCGAGCATCGAACACCCATTTGCGGTATTGATACGACACTGCAAAAGGCATAGACCAGTCTACCGACTGCGTTCCGGCATCGTCCCACGAGGTATTTTCGAGCACTTTTCCCAACGAACCCTCGTATCTTCGGCCACCAATCTTTAAAATCGAGTTGTCGTTTACCAATATACCCGGTTGTAATCCCACCTTGAGTTGCAGGCCTGGTGCCACACTAAAGTGCACCATAAAGGGCAAATTGATGTAGTCGAGATGCACGCTAAGATTGTTTTTCTCATTGTTATACCATGTGGTTGTGCCTTGTTGAGAATAGATAAACGAACCCGAAAGTGTGATAAGCTGATTAACACGACAACCTAATTCGCCACCTAATGCCAAACCAAAGCGCACATCACCACCCCAATCGGTTATGTCGGCAATGTTAAAACCACCCTTTGGCATGATATACCATTGAGAAGAACGAGCATAACTGCGACGAACCGTGCGTCGGCGCTGTGAAAATGCGTTAATCGTAACTGCTAAAAGCAGGGCAATCATTAAAATCTTTTTCATAAATCCTTGTGTTATAGTCTAAATATAAAGTAAAATTTAAATAACAAATGTGACGCACCGTAATCGCGTGTGCAGATGTTTTCAAGGTACTCTAATCCTATACGTTGCAAAGGTATGCATTTTTTTGATGCGATAGTAAATTAGTCGCGTTTTTTAAACTTGTTTTGCATATGCCAAAATGTAAGTGAAAGGCTCAAAATTTGTTCATGCCAATAAAAATATTTATCTTTGCACTAAAGGGGTTAAGCCACAGTGCGCACCCCCACTAACCGCAACATTTGACGTGAGCCACAGCAACTACCAACTCCCTTTATCCCAAAGGGCGAAGCAAAGCTGAACAAAAGGCCATAATAACAAACTGGATTGTACGCTTATGAAGCATGCCGCAAAGATTGATGTTGCTGTGTTGATGCTCTTTTTCAATCGGCCCGAACCTTTCGAAAAGGTGTTTAAGGCGGTGAAAGAGGCTCGACCATCGCGACTTTTCTTGTACCAAGACGGACCACGAGGGGCTAAGGATATGCCCGGCATTGAGGCCTGCCGACGCATTGCCACCGACATCGACTGGGAATGCGACGTGAAACAGCTATATCAAGAACGCAACTATGGCTGCGACCCCTCGGAATATATCTCGCAAAAATGGGCTTTCTCTATGGCCGATAAGTGCATTGTGCTGGAAGATGATGATGTGCCTACGCAGAGCTTCTTCCCCTTTTGCAAAGAAATGCTCGACCGATACGAACACGATGAACGGGTGTGGATGGTGGCTGGATTTAATAGCGACGAACAAACTCCTGATGTGCAGGATGATTATTTCTTTACTTCGGTGTTTTCTATATGGGGATGGGCCTCGTGGAGAAGGGTTATCGATACATGGGATGCCGACTATCGGTTTATGGACGACCCACAAACGCTGGCACAGCTGCAACAACTCATAGCGCAAAGAAAGCTGCGCCCTGATTTTCTTAAGATGTGCGCCGACCATAAGGCTAGCGGAAAAGCTTATTATGAAACGATTTTCTGGGCCTCGATGCTGCTCAATTCGGCCGTGGCCATCATGCCAACGCGCAACCAAATTAATAATATCGGGGTGATAGAAGATTCTACACATTTCTCTACGCTTAACACTATGCCTGCCCCCTTGCGCCGAATTTTCACCATGAAGCGCATCGAACAGCAGTTTCCGCTTCAACATCCAGTTCATATCATCGAGCATGTGGCCTTTAAAGAGCGCGTTTATCGCCGACACGCATGGGGACATCCCTGGATTAAAACGCGGTATGCCTTTATCGAACTGGGACTAAACCTGCGCCACGGCAATTTTAAACAGATTGGTAAGTCGATGACTAAACGACTGAGAATGTGGCTGGGCATGGAGAAACATCGCTAACATCATGCTACACACAGTGGTGTTTTTGCAAACAATACTAAACAAATCCAACCAACAATAGCAAGATAACAAATATAAAATAACAAATATGACATTCAAAAAATTCTTTGCTCTGGTGGCTTTCCTAACTGTTGGGATGGGCGCTTGGGCGCAAAACTTTACCCAATATGTTGACCCCTACATTGGTACTGGCGGACATGGACACGTGTTCTTGGGCGCTAACGTGCCTTACGGATTGGTGCAGGTTGGGCCGACGCAATATAAACGCGGTTGGGATTGGTGCTCGGGCTATCATTATAGCGACTCGGTTATCATTGGTTTTGGGCAAATGCACCTTAGCGGAACGGGCATTGGCGACTTGGGCGACATTGCTTTGCTACCCTTAACCGATGCTTCGCAACGCGATGTGATGTTCTCGCACAAAGGCGAACACGCACGTCCGGGCTATTATTCGGTGATGTTGAAGTCGGGTGTAAAGGTAGATCTCACTGCCACCGCTCGCGTGGCGTTTCACCGTTACAGCTATCCGGCCGATGCGCAAACGGCTTTCGTGGCCTTAGACCTTTCGCAGGGTATTGGTTGGGACAAGATGACAAAGAGCGCTTTCAAACAAAATTCGCCCACAGAAGTGTCGGGCTATCGCTATTCCACGGGTTGGGCTAAAGACCAGCGTGTGTATTTCGTGGCGCAGTTCTCACGACCTGTAAACGTTGCTAAGGCTCAAGGCGACAGCTTGGCTGTATTTTCTACACCCAATAACGATGAACCGCTGCTGGTGAAAGTGGGTATCTCGCCTGTGAGCGAAGACAATGCACGCGCTAATATCGCTGCCGAACTGCCCTCGTGGGACTTCCGTGGCACGGTGGCTAAGGCCAACGAGGCATGGAATAATGAGTTGGGCAAGATTGTTATCACCACCGACGACGATGCTGCTCGCCGCACTTTCTACACGGCCATGTATCATTCGATGTTCGCTCCCTCGGTGTTTAGCGATGTTAATGGCGACTATCGCGGAGCCGACGGTAAGGTGTATCACGGCGATTTCAAAAACTACACCACCTTCTCGCTGTGGGATACCTATCGCGCTGCCCATCCCTTGATGACCATTATCCATCCCGAAAAGCAACGCGACATCGCTCAAACCATGCTGCATATTTACGAACAGCAAGGCAAATTGCCTGTTTGGCATCTCGTGGGCAACGAAACAGATTGCATGGTGGGCAACCCTGGCATCCCTGTGCTTATCGACTTGGCTCTGAAAGGCTTTGATGTGGATAAGAATAAGGTGCTCGAGGCTGCTAAAGCATCGGCTATGCGCGATGAGCGTGGAATGGGTTTGCTCAAGAAATATGGCTATCTGCCTTGCGATCTCGACCCCGAATACGAAACTGTTGCTAAAGGTTTGGAATATGCTTTGGCTGATGCAGGCATCGCAAAACTGGCTAAACAGCTGGGACGAACAGATGATTACAACTATTTCTATAAGCGTAGCCAATCGTATAAAGACCATTACTTCGACAAAAACACGGGCTTTATGCGCGGTAAAACATCCGAAGGCAAGTTCCGCGAACCATTCGACCCCTTCAACTCGGTGCATCGTCAAGACGATTATACCGAGGGTAACGCTTGGCAATATGCTTGGCTGGTGCCTCACGATGTGCACGGACTGGTGAAATGTTTTGGTGGCGAGAAGCCTTTCGTGGCTAAACTCGATTCGCTCTTTATTCTTGAAGGTAAGATGGGGGCCGATGCGTCGCCCGACATATCGGGACTTATCGGCCAATATGCTCATGGCAACGAACCCAGTCACCACATTATCTATATGTACAACTATGTAGGCATGCCCTGGAAGGCAGCTCCTAAGTTGTGCCAGGTGATGAATACGCTCTACAACGACGGCATCGACGGACTGAGTGGTAACGAAGACGTGGGCCAAATGTCGGCTTGGTACATCCTCTCTTCTATGGGTTTGTATCAGGTTGAACCTGCTGGTGGCAAGTATATCTTTGGTTCGCCTCTCTTTAATAAGACTGTTGTGAATGTGGGCGGTGGCAAAACGTTTACCATCGAGGCCAAAAACAATAGCGCTAAGAACATCTATATCCAAAGTGCTAAGCTTAACGGTAGACGCTACACGCGTTCGTACATCGATTATAAGGATATTATGAAGGGTGGAACACTCGAATTTGTGATGGGCGACCAACCTTCTTCTTTCGGTACAAAGGTTAGCGACAGACCTTAATCACTGCGTTTGGGTTTGGTGCTTGTGGCACGTTTGCCCTGCAAATATTGATAATGGCGTTGGAGTATGCCTCTAGTGGGCTGCTCCAACGCCATTGTTTATTTGCGCTTGTACTTGTGATAACACTTGCTGTCTATTGTTCTTGGGCTGATGTAGCTTGTCGGTGGCAAAGCAAAGTGTATGCTTGCTCTGCCTAGGAAAAGCTAAAAGAAGGGTAAGCAGTTGCTATTTCTACCGTACAAGATAGCTTGTAGCCACGCAACAAACTGCTTGTACGAGAACTTAAACGTACAACGCAACGTGTAAACGCATTCTTTGTGCTAGGCCAAGACGAGTGGAAGGCGGGTTATTGTCCGCCAAGGCGTTCGAAAAACACAATCACATCATCCCATGTTTTGAGGTCGTTACCGCCAAAAAGGATGGACGAACCAAGGAAGTTTGGTTGCTCTTGGCGCGAGATAAGATAGTCGCCATACAGCAAGTTGGCGTTGTTGGCAAACACCACCCTATTAAAAGCTGGCGCATTGAGGTGCTGTTGCACCCACGCCATCTGCTCTGTAAGGCTATTGGGGGCATTGGTTGGCGAAGGTGCCAGTATGTAAACATCATAACGCTCGATAAGCATTTCGTAGGCTTTGTGCATGCTGGGCAGTGGCTTTTGATAGCTATCGGCCAGTGTGTTGGCGTGGATAAACACGATGGGGCGTTGTAGGCCCGTTTGCTTATCGTCTATTTGGCGTATCAATGGCAGAAGATAGTGCATGGCCACCTTGTCTGTTAGTCGGTGACCACCATGAAAACGAATGGCCGTGGGGTAGTGTTGGGCAAAGAGGTCGAAGGTGTCTACACTTGTATCTTCGTCGCCAAACAGTCCTGTTACGCGTTGTTGTTCGGCTTCGTCAATGCCATCGAACAACAGTGTTGTAATTTCTTTATATTCGTTTACCAAGGCTTTGGTTACAATAAAGTCTTGAATGCCGTCGGCTCTAGGGTTCTGAAAAGTTTGTTTGCCCACCATGTTGTGCTTCACCATCGTGTCGCCCATCTCGAAAGCTGGGTTAATGAGTATGCGTTCAAAGCCTCTTAGCATCTCGGTGTACATGCCGCCCATTGATGTTCCGATGATGAGGTGGGGTTTTTCGGCATCGCACGTTTGCTTTAATAAGTCTAAAGCCTCAGCGGGATGTAAAGGAAGGTCGGGCGCAATCACGGTGGCCGCTGGCATAAGTGTGCGCAGCAGCGTAACCGTTCCCGACTGACCCGACGAGCCGAAGCCGTGAACGTACATTATTTTTTTGCCCAACATTAGGGCGGGATTGGTTTTTATTGGGTCCATTTTTAATGAGGATTTTTTAGGAGTTATGGAGTTAAGGAGTTACCGCTCGCTTTGCTCGTTAGGAGTTAAGCCTATTCTTGAGGAGTTATGGAGTTAAGGAGTTATCACTTGCTTTGCTCGTTAGGAGTTAAGCCGTATGCATGGGAGTTGAGAGGTTAAGTTGTAGTTAGTCTGCAACAAGACTATTGGCTTAATTCCTTAACTCTTTAACTCCTTAACTCCTTAACTCCTTTAACTCCTCAAAAATAACTTCTTAACTCCTCAAAAGGACTTTCCTTCTTAAAGGGTAATTCAAGTTGTATCCATTGTGGGCGATGAGGGGTGTCGTCGATGTTGGATACCTGCACGCCAAGCAGTCTTACAGGGCGTTCTGTGTAGTCCACTTCTCTTAAAAGAGCCTTTGCTACGGGCAAGATATCATCCTTTTTCAGAAGCATGTGGGGTACAGTTCGGCTGCGTGTAATCTGTGTAAAGTTGTAGAACTTCACTTTTAGCGTGAGTGTTCTGCCCTTAAATTCTTTCTTTTTGAGTCGTTCCACCAGTTCTAGCACCAAGCGATAGAGTTCGGTGAGTAGCACGGTGGGGTTAGAACTGTCTTCTTCGAACGTGCGTTCGCATCCCACCGACTTTCTTATCCAGTGCGGTTCAACAGCTCGGTTGTCGATGGCGCGGGCAAAGTTATAGTATGTTTCACCAGCCTTGCCAAACACTTGTTGCAATCTCAGACACGAGAGTTGTCGTAAGTCGGCACCGTTGAAGATGCCCATAGCGTGCATCGTCTCGGCTGTTTTATGCCCCACGCCCCAAAAGTCGGTGATGGGCAGATTGTCTACAAAGTGCATTGCGCGACTGGGATGTATCACCGTGATGCCGTCGGGCTTGCGAAAGTCGGATGCCACCTTAGCCAAAAACTTATTGAACGACACCCCTGCCGAAGCAGTGAGTTGCAGTTCGGTGCGAATTTCCTGCCTGATGCGTTGCGCAATGTCAACAGCCAACTCTATGTTCAGTTTGTTTTGCGTAACGTCTAGGTAGGCCTCGTCTAGCGAAAGCGGCTCAACAAGATCGGTATAGCGGTGAAAAATCTCGTGAACCTGCTGCGACACCTGTTTGTATTTTGCAAAATTGGGTGGCACCAATATTAGTTCGGGACACAATCGCTTAGCCTGCACGCCCGACATGGCCGAGTGCACCCCATACTTTCGTGCCTCGTAGCTAGCCGTACAGAGCACGCCACGACGTTCTTCGCTACCAATGCCCACGGGTTTTCCACGCAGCGAGGGGTCGTCGCGTTGTTCCACCGAGGCATAGAAGGCGTCCATGTCGATGTGAATGATTTTGCGATTGAAGTCTTGCGCAGGCATATCAAGTTGTTGTTGGGGCAAAACGCCATTGCAAAGTTAGTTATTTTTTTGGGATAAAGGGATGATAAAAGATGCCAATAGCAAGGAAAAATCACGAAGAATTGCTATCTATACCTTTCTTTTTTAGCTCTATTATCATTTTCGTGAAGTCACGAAAATGATAATAAGCGTTAGCTTCACGCACCTTACACTTTCTCATTATAGAATTGAGCATATATGCAAATCACTCCGTATCTAGCACAGCATCTAACAGCTGATTGGCTATTTGTGTGTCGCATATACGCATAATGCTTGAGTCTACAGCACTTTGCCCAAACAAATTGATATCACCATACCAAACAATACGGCGATCTATTATCGCGCATTGCACTGATAAATGTTCGTGTTTGTAAGTATCCATACCGAGACAATTCTCTTTCCCACCATCGGTGTGCATGTTGTTGGTATGTAGGACAACCTCTATCCCATTTCGTTGTAGGTCGTTTAAGGTGGGCGTTAGCCAGTTCGTACGTTTATATTTTAGTTTTGGACAGGCCAGCAAAATACTGTTTTGCGCTGCAATCAAGTCGCGTTTGAATGGAGCGAGATAGGTCGTTGTATTGAACAGCAGTTCGTTTGCCGCTTTCTCTTCTGTGATTTTGCTTTTTGGGCGACTGTAACCAACTGCAGCATAAGCTCTTAACCGTTTACGATACATGTTTTCGCACAATGGAATACGAATGTCTACGTAGTCGTATATACATACTTCGTGTTTGCCATCACTGTCGCGATGTAACCGACCTGCATATTGCGCCACACTACCTTTCCACGAAATGGGGAGCGTTAGAAACAAGGTGTCGAGCCTGGGGTAATCGAAACCTTCGCCCACATATTTACCTGTGGCCACGATTACAAGACTATCGGTTGGGTTGATAGTTTTTAATTGCTCCATTTCTAGTCGTTTGTTCTTGGCAGAATCGGCACCAATAAGGGTTATCACATGGGTGGCAAATGGCGAAAGTAAGTGTGCAAGCTGTCGCACATGCGCCGTAAGGCTACTCAGTACGAGTGGTGTTCGACCTTCAGATAATGCTGTTTTCACGTCTTCCACAATGAGTCGGTTTCTCTGTTCGTCAGTCGACATGGCCTCTATCATTTGCGCATAGGTGGAGAGATTGGCTGAAAAGGTGCGGTAAGACGTGAAGCGGGGTATCAATCTGCGTGTAAACTCTTGTTTGTCTATCTGGCTTTGGGCGTCTACCGTGTACCTTATCTTACCGCATTGCATGAAGATGATGGGTTGATGTCCCTCTTTGCGGAATGGTGTAGCGGTCAAGCCGTAAACATATCGCGCCTTGACGTGCCGCAAGACCTGTTCGAAACTCACGGCAGGAACATGATGACATTCGTCTACAATAATCATACCGTAGTTTTGTACGAAGGCTTTAGCTTCACCATTGTGTAGACACGACTGTATCATGGCAATGTCGACAACACCACTCAAACAGTCTTTTCCTGAGTGAAATTGGCCGATAGACAACCTTTTTTCGTTCTTGGGGCCAGTTCCCGTGTCGTCCTGTGCTTGCTTTATTGGTGCAAGGAACGTTTCTAACTGCCGTCTCCACTGGTCGAGCAGTGACCTACGATGCACCAAAACCAAGGTGTTTACCTTGCGTTGGGCAATCATGGCTATGGCTAAAACGGTTTTTCCAAAGGCTGTTGTGGCCGAGAATGTACCTGCTTCATGGACTAGCATGTGGTTTAAGGCTTCTTGTTGCTCTTCGCGAAGGATGCCTGTGAACCTTACGTCGATGTTGCTACCGTGGCAAGTGTGGTCGTTTATTGTGATGTTTACGTTGTTATCTAGTAGTATCTGCTGTACGTCGTCTTCACAACCGCGAGGTAGGGCAAGGTAATTAGCGGTTAGTTCGGAACAAGAAATGACACGTGGAATGGCGTAAGTAGGCAAACGCATGGCTTGTTTGGCATAAAACTCGGGGTTGCGAAAGGCTGCAATGCGCTTAAAAAGGTTGATGGCCTTTGGTGATAAGCCCTCAAGTGGGATGTAAAGCATGTTGGCTTTGGTCAGTGTGACAGACGTTGGGAAGTCTGATGAGTCTATCATAACAGGCTTTGGAGAGTTCCACGGTGTGCCCTCGTTACTCTTTGTTAGTTCGCTAAATTCAAAGGAATTATGTGTTTGCAGTATTTCGTCAACAGCACTTTCAGTAATCTTGACTACTTCCAACAGTATTTTCCATTGGTCGGAATAGGCATTAAATGCTTCGTCTACAAAAACACTATTACCGTTTCTCCGTGCTAGCCCTTGCAATGGCAATGCCACTAAGTTGCCAAATCCGCCTTTGGGCAGCGTGTCTTGGTTTGGGAAAAGGCGATCGTATGACTTAAACGAGAACCGCATTTCCTTGTTCATCGCCTCTGCAAGTAAGGCATTGCCCAGTTGTCTGGCTTTAACGGCGGTGATGGCTGCAGTGAAGAAAATCCATACATGTGCTCCGTTGCCCGACCGCGACCGTTCTATATAACATGGTATGCCCCATTCTTTGCACACGCCCACGTATGCTAGCACGTCGTTTTTATACCCATGCTCGCAGTTTTTATCGTCAAAGTCGGCACAAAGAAAATGGCAAGTGTTATCTTCCAAGATGGGATAAAGGCCGATAACATCGCGTCCTTGTTCGTCTTTCCCTGCAAGGTGGTTGTATAGGTGTTCATAAGTTAAAGGTGCAAAAAGACGGTTGGGACAATCTGCACAGCGATATTTGCGTTTGTCGCAATATTGTCTGTCCCATTCCCGTTGGCAAACGGGCTGATAGCCTGCCTTTCCCGTGAGGCTATGCCATCGTTTGGCGAACACGTCGTTGCGGCCTTTAAACAGGCTTTGGAACAATAACACCTTGTCTCTTAATGAAAGTTTGCAGTTGGAAAGAGGTTTATTGTATGGCTGTAAGGCGATTGCTGAGCACTTGTTTTCTTCAAGCGTGATGCCATGTTTTGCTAAAAGCGATTTAAGTCTTTCGTTTTCGGCCTTCAATTCGCGTATCTGTTCTAAAGCTGATGTTGTTTCGTTGTGCTTGTTTGCATCCATATCTAAAGATGTTTAAGCCTTCAATTTAGCAAACACACATTATGTATATGCACCTAATGGTTTGTTAAGACAGTTTCACCCCTCTTCTCCAATCCTTTCTTCTCCCTCTTCTTCCAGTGTCTCTAACACAAAGATGGCATGGATTTTGCGTTTCTCTACGGGTGGAATGTCCATGTAATTGCGGTAGAGGTCTTTGAGGTAGGCGTCTGGATTGCAGGGGGCCATGAATTGTTTGCCCTCGAAAGTGATTTCGGTGAGGGGAAAAATGCTGTCTTGACGGTGCATGATGCCGTAGCCGTTGTTGTGTAGGATATTGGATATATAGGTGTTGCGGTTACGGTTTAGGGTGCATAGCAGAGCCCAAGCGGTGCGGCAGATGGCGTATTTTGCACCGAACCAAAAGAATTCGGCAAACGAACGAAGGCTGTAATGGTGGGCTTTGTGCAGGATGGAATAGCTGCGCGAGATGCCCAGCGTTAGCTTTTTAACCAGCTTACGCGAAAGAGTGGGGTAGGCGATAAAGGGAAAGATGTCTACAAAAAGCCCCTTTTCGTAGTTGTGCGAGAAGTCGTCGCCTGGTTCAACGAAGAACGAGTTGAGGTCGCGCACCTTGGTTATGGGTTCTTTGAGGTGCTTGTCTATCAGCGGTGACTGCACGATAAGACCTTTAGGTAACTCTTTTTGCGCCACTTCAACAAAGCGTTGCATGTCGGCTTTGTGCATGGCGATGTCTATATCGTCGTCCCAGGGAATGAAACCGCCATGCCTTACCGCGCCCAATAGTGTTCCGCCGTCAAGCCAATAAGGAATGTTATGGCGTTGACAGATGGCGTGAATGGCTTCGAGAATGGTGAGTTGCTTTAGTTGACAGGCTCGAAGGTGGCGTTGTTTGAAACGTTCGAGGTGTGTGTTAGCGGTCATCGTGTGCCCTCCTAACGTCTATCACCAGTCCTGTATCGTCAGAAAGCAAGGTGCGCACAGTTGCTTCAGCCACTTTTTCAGATGTAAGTAGCGTGTTGTCAGGTTCAATTCCGAAGTTCTTTACGCGCATGGGCGTCTTCGTTCTTTCGGGATTGATGCAATTGATGCGAATGCCGTCGGCCTCCCATTCTTGTGCAACAGCCTGCACAAAGTTAACGATGGCAGCCTTGGTAGACGAGTAAATGCTGTAGAAAGCGCGCCCACGTGTGTACGAAGAGGAGGTGAAAAACACCAGTCGACCATTGCTTTGTTTGAGGAAAGGGTAGGCGACAAGGGCTACATTCACGGTTCCCATGTAGTTGGTTTGTACGCTATAGACAATGTCTTCGTAGTTCATTGTGGCCAAAGGTTCCTTTTGTAGCAGTCCAGCAGTGTTGACAACGTAATCAATTCGCCCTTCTTCTTTTGCCACTTCTGCAAAGGCGCGCACTACATCGTCTTTGTTTCCTACGTCTATTCCGTTGCTGCTACGCGAGAAACAATGCACCTTTGCACCTCGTTCGGTCAGCATTTTGGCTGTGTCGGCACCAATTCCGTAACTGCCGCCAAACACAATGGCCACCTTTCCTGCAAGCGAAACTTGGGCAAGGTCGATGCGTTCGGCTTCGGTGTTGCGCAGTTGGAACAGCTTATCCAACATGTATGTGTCTTCTTTGTAGGTGAGTTTCATGTTGCTTTCTTCGCCCTCCACCACGTAGATAGGCGTTTGTGGCAGGTATTTTTTCACCACACCGCAATCGTCAGTGGTTTTGAAATTGGGGTCGAGTAGTGCTTTTTCGTAGGCCTCTTTAATCACATTAAGGTCGAAGGCCTGTGGCGTTTGTCCGCGACGAAGACGCGAGCGGTCGGGGATATTGCTAATAAACTCGCCCTCCACCTCGATAATCGTATCGGCCGAAGGCATGGCCACATCTATTGCCGAGTAGTTTTTTAAAGCCTCCACCACATCGTTAAGGATGCGATGGCTAACTAAAGGTCGCACGGCATCGTGGAAAATGAGATTTACATCTTCGTTTTCGTAAGCTTTAATGGCCGAGAGGCTCGATTCATATCTTTCGCTTCCGCCTTTAAGAATGCGTTTCACTTTGGTCCATCCGTTTTTCAATACGATGTTTTCGATGTCTGCAATGAGCATGGCATTGCTCACAATGGCAATCTCGTGGATATGATTGTTACGTTCAAACACATCAACCGTGTGTTCGATAACCATTTTTCCTGCCACCTTGAAAAATTGTTTGGGTGTGGTGATGCCTAATCTTTTTCCCACTCCGCCCGCCAAAACGACGGCGATGTTACGTTTTGCCATATTGATGCGTTTGTGTTTCTTTGTATGCAAAGGTAGTGTAAACTTAGTGATTAGGCAAGTAAGAAGGCAAAAAAGCGGAGTATGTGAGTGTCTATTAAATAGCAATAGCGGACAAACCATTGCTGGTGTGTCCGCTATTGTGTTGTTTGTATAAGCCTAAGAAGGCCATTTGGGGTATTATGAATACCTTAAAATCTGTCCAGGTCGTACCTTATCGTTGCGACGCATGTGGTTAAGTCGGCAGATGGTATCGACGCTTACGCCACGTTTTTCGGCAATAGAAGCCAGCGTTTCGCCCGAAGCCACTTTATGATAGAGCTTTTCGGCCGTGTTGTATAAAGGTGCTTGTGGTGTATCTTCTCTATCTCGGCCCACTTTACCGTACACATCTTCTTTGTTATAGCCACCATTACCAACAACGCCACGTAGCTGAGTAGCCTCGGCCGAAGCCATTTCGTAGGTAGAACGACGGAACATGTAGTTGTCGGCTACCACGTCTTGAGCCCTGAAGTCGAAAAATAATGCGGGGTTAAGTGCCACGCCACAGAGGCGCGTTTCGAAGTGAAGGTGTGAGCCAGTGCTTCGTCCGGTGTTGCCACCCAGGCCTATTGGGTCTCCCGCTCTTACGTCTTCGTTCTCTGCAACCAATTGTTTAGAGAGGTGTCCGTAAATGGTTTCCAGTCCGTTAGGATGCCTAATCACGATGTATTTGCCGTATCCTGCAGCCTCGTATTTCACGATACGCACCTTGCCAGAGAATGCTGCGCGAATGGTGTCGCCAATATAAACCTTAATATCTAAGCCTTTATGTTGGCGGCCCCAGCGACTTCCGAAGTTACTTGTAACAACTCGGCTAGGTGTGGGCATACAGAAATGACGGAGGTTGATGAGAAAAGAGTCGGGCAGTGCCGTGATGTTGTGGGTGCGAGTGTTGTCCCACGAGTCGTATAGACTCGCTGCAGGCGACATCGCAGCTTCTTTTCTAAGAATGTTTTGCAGTGCAAGTGTGTCCACCGATTTCATCTTTCGGTCAACGGGTGCTTGTCTTGCCAGCAGGTCTTGCGCGGCCATTGGTGTGGCGCACATGGCGAGCAGTGCTGTAAAAGCAATCGATTTAATTGTTCTTTTCAGTCTCATTGTACTTAATTTAGGTGCAACATGGGCGAAATTAATGATGGTATTAAAATTCGCTTGCTAACCATTTTTGCATGGTTGTTGATAGTTATGTGTCAAAAGACTTTGCAAATATAGCGAATATTTACCTAAAATCGCACGTTTTATGTGCTTTTCTTCAATAGTTAACATGTTCGAGAGCAGGGCTTATTTTAGCTGAAAGCCTTTATTTATGGTCTAAAAGAGGATGGTTTGTAACATTTTGCGTTATAATTTATTAACGTTTAATTCTTTGATTTGGACATAATTTTCCCCCTTTATTAATGCATTGTGTGCCTACACTGTAATGTTTTATTGTTGTATATGAATGCAAAAATATGCGAAATTATATCGCGTTTGCGTCCTTTTTATTAGTGCTTATTTAAGTTGGGCTTACTGTTGTGGTGTGTGTTTTAGGTTACTTGTTTGGGGTTGTGTATATATAAGGTGGTGAATGCTTGCATGTGAATGTGAATTTTGTTGAAACTTTTTTACATTTTGGGGCTGTTTTGCACATATCTAGGCAGAATGTGCGATTATTGTTGTTGTGAATGTGGTTCGAAAGGGGGAAGTTATTCCCTCTTTGGGGCAGAAGTGTAAACACTAGTGCATCCCCTTGCCAGGCATAAGCGTAGGGCGAAGGGGATGCACAGCGGGTGAGTATAGGGCTAACCTTAGTTTTTTGCTCTTATTGGGTCGTTGTATTGCATTTGCAATCGTAGTAATTCTTTCTTGAGATTGCGCGTGATGGCTTCCGTTCCTGGTTTACCATACATGTTGTTAAGCTGCGATGGGTCTTTCTTCAAGTCGTAAAGTTCCCACGAGTCTATATCATCGTAAAAGTGAATAAGCACGTAACGGTTGGTCTTAACCCCATAGTGGCGGCACACGTTGTGCTCATCGGGGAACTCGTAATAATGGTAGTAGAGCGACTTGCGCCATGGCACGCGTTTGCCTTTGAGTAGTGGCAGCATCGAAACACCTTGAATGTCGCTGGGCACTTTCGCGCCAGCAAGTTGTAAGAAGGTGGGTGCATAGTCAATGTTTTGCACCATTTCGTTTACGTCGCCATGCTTTCCGCCAGGCAAATACATTAGTAACGGTGTGCGGAACGACTCTTCGTACATGAAACGTTTATCAAACCATCCATGTTCTCCCATGTAAAAACCTTGGTCGGAGGTATACACAATGAGTGTGTTGTCTAGCAGATTATGCTCGCGCAGGTAGTCGATTACGCGCCCCACATTGCGGTCAACACTGTGGATAACGCGCAAATAGTCGTGCATATAGTTTTGATATTTCCATTCGGCCAATGCATTACCCGTGAGTTTGTCTTCCTTAAACTTCTTGATTATGGGGTCGTAATGTTTGTCCCATTGTTCTCTTTGCGAGGGCGACATACGGTTACGTGCCTCTCTTCCCCATTTTTCGAGCCACTTATTAGAATGTATTTCGTTTTCGCGGTCGGCCATTTTCAGGTCGTACACCAGGTCCATATCTTTAATGATGCTCATCTTTTGTTTGGCTGCAGCCTGTCGTCCTTCGTAGTTGTCGTAGAAAGTGGTGGGCAGTGGATAAGTTCTGTCGGCGTAAAGGTCGAGGTCGCAGGTGTCGGGATTCCATACACGGTGTGGTGCTTTATGATGAAGCAGCAGACAGAAAGGTTTTTCTTTGTCGCGTTTGTTTTCAAGCCAGTCGAGCGCAACGTCGGTAATGATGTTGGTTACATAACCTGGTCGTCTCAAGTTTTTGCCATTACACTTGAAGTCGGGGTTGTAATAGTCGCCCTGTCCGATAAGAATATCCCAGTAATTAAATCCTGTTGGTTCGGATGTAAGGTGCCATTTACCAATCATTGCCGTTTGGTAGCCTGCCTTTTGCAGTAGTTTGGGGTAGGTTTGTTGGTTGCCATCAAAGGTCTTGGTGTTATCGGTAAAGCCGTTAGCATGACTGTGTTTGCCCGTGAGCATACAAGCACGAGACGGACCGCTAAGCGAGTTGGCCACATAACTGTTGGTAAATCGCACGCCATTGTTAGCAATCCAGTCGATGTTTGGTGTTTCAATAAACCGCTTGTCGTAAGCGCTGATGGTTTGATACGAGTGGTCGTCGCTCATGATATACACGATATTCATGGGCTTTTTTTGCTGAACCTGCTTTGTTTGGGCCATTGTTTGAGCCACTGGTGCAAGCAGAGCTGCTCCTGTTAGAGACAGTGAGAGGTTTTTGTTCATTGTTTGAAAAGGCGATATGTTTGTGTTGAGCTGCAAAATTAGCAATATAATAAGGAAAACAAAACACTTAGACCAAATAATTGTGTGCCCCAACACCGAGAAGATGCTGGATGCCTTATGTTTTAATGGCGATAAAGAGAGGGGAAAATGGTGATAAACAGTTGAGAGAATAATGATAAAACCATGCGCCGAGATGGCATTTCAAGGTGTGAAGGGCAGGGGATTGGCGCTAAAAGCATGTCTATGGATATGTCGCAACCATCTCGGGCACACAGTTGTTTATCTCTATGGGGATGGTTTCTACGCGCGCATCGTTCGGCGTAACCACCAATTTTACCACGCAAGCCCGTGTGTTGAGGGGTTTGGTTTGGTCGAAAATAAAGTTGCCGATGCTATAATATATGGTGCTTGTTTTATATTGTTCGATGGTTTGAAGGGTGTGGGTGTGGTGGCAAACAAGGAGGTTGGCGCCTGCACCAACCAGTAAACGCGCTTGTTGCCGTTGTTGCGCCGAGGGTGTTAGTTGGTGTTCGGTGCCCCAATGCAAACTCACCACGATGTAGGCGTTGGGTTCGGCAAGGCGCAAACGTTTGATGCGAGTCACCAATGTGTCGAGCGACTCATGACTAACGCAGGGTTTATGGGTCAGATACGCAAAGTTTTCGAGGGGTAGTCGCAGCGAAGCAAGGATGTAAACGGGGCGCGGATGGGTGGCTAGCACAAGGGGTTGCGAGGCCTGTTGCTGGTTTTGTCCTGCTCCAAAGGATATCATCCCCGCCAATTTGATGTTTCGTTGAGTGTCTATCAAGGCGTCTCGGCCTTGGTCTATGCTGTGGTTGTTGGCCAAATTAAGATGGGTAAATCCATGTTTGGCTAGCATTTGTAGCCATTCGGGTTCGCCTCTGAAGACGAAACGTTTAAAAACGGGTTGCTTAATCTTTGTTGCGGGGCATTCAAGGTTGCCTACGATGTAGTGCGATTGCTTGAAAAACTGTTGCAATTTGGGTCCAACAAGGTTGTTCAGCCCTAAATATTCGATACGCTTACGCACACCGCGGTCGAGCAGTATGTCGCCTGTAAAAACCACAGTGAGCGAGTCGGCGCTCTGTGCTTTCACACCACAGTGACTGAAAAAAGCAAGGCATAACAACACTAACACACCGCGCCAAAGATGCCCAATATGCAAAAATAACGTGCACCCCATAGCCTTTGAGGGCGTTAGGGGTGCGACGTTGGAGTATTGAGATGCTTTTTGAGGCATACATTTAGTTGTTGTTGGGGTGAGGATGGGTTTGCACGAGTGCGCTAACTGCTAATGTTAGCACCCCGAACTGTAGAAAATTTCTTCGTTGTCTAGTGGCATGTTGTCTAGCGGGACGGTGATTTCGTCCATCCATTTTGGCACGCCAAGGTAGGGTTTGGCCTTTAGTTTCTCTTGCCATTCCTCGTCGGTGAGTCGTTGTTGATTAATCGACTGTTTCAGTTCGCGGTAAGACAGCACTGCGCCACGCATCAAATATAGTTCGTTGCCCACGGCTACTGCCACGTAGATAACAAAGGCTGGTCCTGTGCCTGCATATAGAATGGAGTGGTTGGGATTGTTCAAAGCATTGGCTGTGTATATATCTGCAATCAGTGCCACACTCTTATCGGGTCCTTGAATGTTATCCCATCCATCGAGAAATGGCTTGTCGCCTTTGGCCAGGTCTAGCGAAATGTTTTCTACTTCCGACCCAATAATTTCGATATAGTTATAATCCTCGTCGCTAAGAATGGGGTTGGAAGATAGTTCTTTCTCGCTAATCTGCAACAAAAATTCGGCCATTTCTTTCACTCTTGCTGTGGTGGCATTCATCATTGGTGTATTAAGCTTATAGCGTTTGTACACACTTTCGAGTTGCGATACCAGCTCAATGGCTTTTTTCCAGAATTGAATATTGGGCTCAACATAGCCTTTTACGATGGGTTCGGGTGGTCCGCCGTCTCCACATTCAGCCCCCATGGGTTGTTTGGCATAAAGGATGGCGTCGTGTTTCAGTTCTGCCCACGAAGCCAAAGCCGCGTTAAGGTTTTTCTTTTCCCATTGTGGGGTGAGCATAAAATAGGGAGCATTAGGCACAGGCTTGTTCATTTCGTTGAGCGCCTGCACCCATTTGTTGGCCACAGTGGTGTTCCAATTAATCTCTTTCATGCGCTGTTTCATGGCTTGCAGCGTGGGTACAAATCCTTCCCAGCGTTTGTCTTCTTGCTGTTCTTGCAGCAATATACGTTCGGCTGCAGGGCAACCCATGGCAGCAAACACATCTAGTCCGCTTGGTGCGTCGCGTTTGGTTACGTTGTTTTTTGCATCAATCATTTCGTTTAGCACCTCCGCGTCGGGCATATAGCGTTGCGGCATCAAATTGATTTTGTTGTGCGAGGTGTTTTCAAACTTCGGTCGAATGCGTGTTTGCTTATCTCCCACCTCGTTGATGCGTTTGGCAATAGTGTTCAACAGTTGCTGATTGTTGAATATTTTTTCGGGAGAAGCGCCCTGCATCTGTTCAAACACTTGCATGATGGTGATGTTATCGGGTTCGCCAAACAAGAAGGTGATGGGTTCGAACAGCGCATTGTAGGCACGTTTCATCTGTGGGTCGGTTCCAACAATGTGTGCAACGAGCAAGGCCCGCTTGAGTTGTTCGGGCTTGTCGGTACCAAAGGGCACGCTTTGCAGCCACATCATGGTGCGGAAATAGCGCTTGATGCGCGCCGAACGGGTGTAATGCCCTCGTGGGCGATAGAGCGAATAGGGGTATTTCACATTGTTATAGCCCAAGAACGAAGAGTAAGTATCTTCCGATGCATTCACTTGTTTAATCTCGGTTGTCACTTGTTGCTTGTAAGCTGCGCTCACACCGGCAGGTGTTTTGCCGGTAGAAAGGGCTATGGCCACGGCGAAATAGGCCTGACAAAAGGCTGCTGCCTCCTTAGTTTGCTTCCCTGTTGAGGGCGTTGTGGCCAATTGTGTCATGCGGTTGAACATTCCCCGCGTGAAGATTGTCACCAGCGAGTCGAGCTTTTTCTCTTCGGTGTCGCGCAAAATATTGTCGAAATAGAAGTGGAAAAGCTGTAAATAAAGGTCGGTGGTTACGAAACTGGGGAAGTTGGAGTAGTCGTTTTTCTCGTAAACATGAAACAATTGCTGCAATTGGTCGGGCACGATGGCAAAGCCCTGCCTGCTGATGGCAGCATGCAATCTTGGGTCGAAGTTCTCTAATTGAAAGGGGTTAATCAGCAAATCCAGGTTAACCACTTGTCCTTTAGCCAACTTGTTTTTGTTGGCTAATATCTTATTTTCCTGCTCTTCAATCTTTTTAAGAAACGCTTGTTCTTCTTTCGTTAGCTTTGGTTGCCTTTGTCCCCATTCGTTGGTGTTGTCTATGTCAAGTGTTTCGTTCTCGTTGTCGCTCCTGTTCCACATCAACGAGTCGTACCATGTTGTTTGTTGGTAGATGGCGCGCAGGTCGCCTTCTTTAAAAATATAACCTTCGCGGGCCTTAAATGCATTTTTAAGCACGCGCAATTCGGCGAGCGACAATTTAGATAGGTCGGTTTTAAGGTTTATCTCTTTGTTAAAACGCTCAATATCAAGTTTTCCTTTACCGGGTAAAATCACCCGTTTTGGTTTGTCGTCGGCATACAGCGTAATCCCAAATGCCATAAGGGCGATTAGTAGAAAAATTCTTTTCATTAATAATTAATTAGTTAAAGATGTGTTATGCCCTTGTTGTTGCTGGGCAAACATCGGGTTTAGGAATCAATTTACTAACTCTTGCAGGGCACATTTTGTGCTACACGTATATATAATAGGTGTTGTTTGCCAATGAGGGGCGAGCAATGAGGGGGTTCTAAGCTATTGGTTAAATACCTTCAAGGCCTTTTGGCGCTCCACTTTCATGGTCATAAATCGCACAAATTCGAAGCCGAAGCCCTGCCAACGATATTCGGCCACCACGTATTGTCCGCTGCTGGTGGTTTCCAAACTGCGCACCACGCCATTCACAAAGCGAAAATCTTGCAGTATTCCGCCCAGCTTCGACCCCATCCACATGGCTCTAACGCGATTCTTGTAGTTCTTAAATACAAAGAGTCGACGCCCTTTTTGCTTGTAGTATCGGGTGCTTTTAATCACGCCCACCAACGCTTCTGTTCGGCCATCGCCATCAACATCGCCTGTTTCTAAACGATAAACTGGATAGCGAAGCGCCCAGCGGTTGGTTGTCGAGTCGGTTTTTAACGTGAGATAATTAAGACTATCGTTCACCGATTCTATGCTATAGGTCTGCGCCCTCATGCTTTTTGAGGCACATAGGGCAATCATTGCTATGCATGCGTATGTTCTTAAAGCGGCTGTCATTGTTGCACTTGGTGGGCGCGTGGCGCTTGGCCTTCAGTGTTTATAACGTGTTGCTTGTTAACTCGCCATGCTTTACGCTCCTATTGATATTGCAAAAATAAGACATATTTTCTAAAGTTGCAAGTCTTTTGGACGATTGTTGGGGATTTGTTGGCAATGGATGGCTGCGTGTATGCCGGTTGTAATCTTGCCAATGGCTATCTTGGCGGATGTGCCCTATTTGGATAAGAGCTTCTGCTTAACGTGGCTTCACCCCTCACTTTTGCCAAAATGGCTCTGTATTACACCCTCATTTTCGCCTTTATTATCACAATCTATTTGCCAAAAACACAAAATGTGGGTAGAACGATTTAAAAAAACGCGCTGTTTGCCTATGCTTACGCCGAAAATGGCTATTTTTGCAGGTAAGATTTTAACGTTAAACCCAATATAAAGTTATGGCAAAAGTGTATCAATTCATGGCCGACGGATTTGAAGATATCGAGGCGTTGGCTCCTGTTGACATCTTGAGAAGAGGTGGATTAGAGGTGGTTACTGTGAGTATTATGGGACACGAGTTGGTGACGTCTACCAATGGCGTGTGCGTTAAGGCCGATGTGCTGTTCGAAAATGCTTGCTTTGATGATGCCGACCTGCTGCTATTGCCCGGCGGACTGCCTGGGGCTACCAACCTTAAAGAACATAAGAAGCTGGCCGATGTGCTTAGACAACAGGCCGAAGCTGGGCGAATGATAGGGGCTATATGTGCTGCTCCGATGGTGTTGGGCACTATGGGACTGCTTCAAGGTAGGCGAGCCACTTGCTATCCTGGTGTGGAACACACGTTGCACGGGGCTGAATACACTGGCCAACTGGTAACGGTCGACGGCAATATCATCACTGGCGAGGGGCCTGCTGCTGCTTTCCCCTATGCTTACACGCTGCTCGCGATGCTCGTTGGACACGACAAAGCCGAAGAAATTCAGATAGCCATGCGCTACAAACACCTTATGGCCGAACGCTCTTAACTAGCTTTAGCCATGAATTATGTTGTGATTGTTGCTGGCGGAAAGGGCTTGCGCATGGGGGGCGACGTGCCCAAACAGTTTCTTTTGTTTGGCGGAAAACCTGTGCTGATGCACACCATCGAGCGCTTTCATACTTTTGATGCTCAGCTACAAATTATTTTGGTGCTACCACCCGACCAGCAAGATTATTGGCATGAACTATGCCTCGCACACCATTTTAAGCTGCCTTACTTGCTGGCCGATGGCGGTGCAACGCGCTTTGAGTCGGTAAGAAATGGACTGGCTCTCATCCCTAACGATGCTCAAGGCATGGTGGCGGTACACGATGGCGTGCGCCCTATGGTGTCGGTGAAGGTCATTGAACGCTGTTTTGCTATGGCTTGCAAGACTCAAGCGGTTATTCCCGTTACACCAGTGGTCGAAACGCTGCGACAGATAATGCCCGATGGCGCTAGCCAAACGGTTAATCGCGATGCCTACAGATTGGTACAAACACCGCAAACCTTCGACTTGCAATTGCTCAAACAGGCCTATCAACAGCCTTATAGCACTGCTTTTACCGACGATGCCTCGGTGGTTGAGGCTCTGGGCATGCAAATAACAATGGTTGAAGGCAATAAAGAGAATATCAAAATAACCACTCCTTTCGACTTAGATGTGTGCGAACGTCTTTGGATTTCGACTCATTCGGCTGCGCAATAATGACTAGGCGTAAGGCAAATATGCTTTTGACTTAACGCTTATTTCACAAACTCAAACCCTACAATGCACTCCATACTAGATCAAGACATCATGTATCTGCCGGGCGTTGGTCCGAGAAAGAAAGAGATTTTGAGCAAAGAACTCAATATCAATACCTTCGGCGACCTGCTAGAATACTATCCATATAAGTATGTCGACCGCACTCAAATCTATCGTATTGCCCAATTACAGGGCGATATGCCTTATGTGCAGCTGAAAGGGCGCATTTTAAGTTTTGAGGAATTCGATATGGGACCGCGCCGAAAACGCCTCGTGGCACACTTCTCGGATGGGTGGAACGTGGCCGACTTGGTTTGGTTTCAAGGGGTTAAATATATTCTTAATACCTATAAAGTGGGGTTGGATTATATCGTGTTTGGCAAACCTAGCATGTATGGTGGTAGGTTTCAGATTGCACATCCTGATATAGACGAGGTCACTGAACTGAAACTTACCGAGATGGGCATGCAGCCTCACTACGGCACTTCCGAACGAATGAAGAAGGCGGGCATCACTTCGCGAACTATGGAAAAACTCACAAAGGGATTGCTCGAACAAATGCAAGCTCCGCTCACCGAGACGCTTCCGCCCTTTATTACCAATGCCTTGCATCTCGCTTCGCGCGATGAAGCTATGCGCGGGGTGCATTATCCACATAACAACGATGAGTTGCAACGTGCTCAAATGCGATTGAAGTTTGAAGAATTGTTTTATGTGCAACTCAATATTCTGCGCTATGCCAATTATCATCGACGTAAATATCGTGGCTATAATTTCTCAAAGATTGGTCAATATTTCAACGACTTCTATCACAATAACCTGCCTTTCGAACTAACGGGTGCCCAAAAACGCGTGATGCACGAGATACGTAACGATATGGATAGCGGTAGGCAGATGAATCGTTTGGTGCAAGGTGATGTGGGCTCGGGTAAAACGCTCGTGGCGTTGATGGCGATGCTCATCGCTGTTGATAATGGTTTTCAAGCTTGCCTCATGGCCCCAACTGAAATATTGGCCGAACAACACCTGGCCACCGTGCTGCAAATGTTGAAGGGAACGGGCGTAACGGCTGAATTGTTAACGGGTATTGTGAAGGGTAAACGACGCACCGACGTGTTGCAAAGGCTTGCCTCAGGCGAACTACATATTTTGGTGGGCACGCATGCCTTGCTTGAAGATAATGTGCAATTTGCTAACTTAGGACTGGCTGTGGTTGACGAACAACACCGATTTGGCGTGAAGCAGCGTGCCAAACTGTGGGCAAAAAACGATAATCCACCACATGTGCTGGTGATGACTGCAACGCCCATACCGCGGACTTTGGCCATGACCATCTACGGCGACCTTGATGTGAGTGTGATAGACGAACTTCCTCCTGGACGTAAACCTATCCAAACACTGCACAAATACGACAACCAAACCACCAGTCTATATGCTGGCATTCGCCAACAGGTGAATTTGGGACGACAGGTGTACATCGTTTATCCTTTAATAGAGGAGAGCGAGAAAACCGATTTGAAGAATTTGGAGGAGGGATATGCTGCTTTGACCGAGATTTTTCCCGAATATAAGTTGAGCAAGATACATGGAAGGATGAAATCGAAGGAGAAAGAAGCAGAGATGGCGCGCTTCGCTAATGGCGAAACGCAGATACTTGTGGCAACAACGGTTATCGAAGTGGGGGTGAATGTGCCTAATGCTTCGGTGATGGTGATACTTGATGCTCAACGTTTTGGCCTCTCGCAATTGCACCAATTACGTGGAAGGGTGGGGCGCGGTGCCGACCAAAGCTATTGTATCCTTGTTACAAACCGAGCGCTTTCGGCCGAAACTCGTAAGCGCATCGACATTATGTGCGAAACCAACGACGGCTTCCGTATTGCTGAAGCCGACTTAAAGTTGCGTGGCCCGGGCGACCTTGAGGGTACGCAACAAAGTGGTATGGCCTTCGACCTTAAGATTGCGAATATTGCTCGCGATGGCGCTTTGGTGCAATTGGCCCGTGATGAGGCTCAAAAAATCATCGAACGTGACCCCGATTGCAACCTGCCCGAACATGCTATGCTGTGGAATAGACTCAAAGAGTTGCGCAAAACTAATATTGATTGGGCTGCAATTAGCTAACAAAAGTAGTTTTTGGCGTTGCTTTGCTCCTTCTTTTTCGTTCCTCTAAAAGTGCGTTTTGCCTTTCCACTTCGCTCAAAGCTCCGTGTTGGCGATTTCTAATTCTCGCCATGACAATGTACGAGCAAGCTCGATATTGTTCATTTGGCTTCACGGAAACGGTCTTTTTTCATCGCTCCTTCTTGTTTTACTTGTCGAAAGTGCTGAAAATATTTTACAAAAAACGAATTTTTCGTCCCTCATTCTAGCGAAAATTAAAGCCCAAAACCATGCATTTAGCCCATAATTTAACCCAACAGCATTTTGTTTTTACGTCATTTTTGAGCACTTCATCTGTGTTTTGCACCATTTAACCTTTCTAGATTGAGGTCAACTCACAAATTTTCATCGCCCCAAAACCAACTTTTAGAACCTAAAAACCTATTTTTTAGACACGTTTTTGCACAAAAAAGTCTTGTTTTCCACTATTATTAGATGCATAAAGCCACCATGCGGTGTGCAAAATTATGCAACCCCACTTGCATTTTCCAGCATTTCATCTCGCATTTAGCACCATTTCACCCTGCGTTTTGCACCATTTTACCTTGCGTTTTGCTGCATTTAGCCTTGCGTTTTGCTGCTAAACGCAAGGCTAAATGCAGCAAAACACCCAAGTTTTAGCTTCCAAACGGCTATTGTTCGGCCTCTTTCGCATTTCTATGCAATATAAATGCTGTATTCTTGCATTTACAATTCCCCCAATTTGATGCTACAAAACCCCTCGCGAGAATGGAATATTTGCGTGCGAGTGAACAGTTGCTGGGTTTTGAGGGCTGTTTTTGTGCGTAAATTTACGCCGAAAACTTTACATTTATCCAGCCAAATACGACTTTAAACACAAGCTAAACCAAGCAGACCATAAACAATAGAAAAGTAGTAAGCACAGACACGACCATGTTCCCAAATAGTGGCCGAACGAAAACAGAAGAATAAACTGGGATTGTATTTATTGCGCCCTTGCATACTTTAACGTTTAACGTTAGGTAGCTGCTTTGTAAAGCATGCGGCCTCACTTGATGCCTACGTTTTTTGTAATTTGGTAGTGAACGGCAAAATTGTATTCGCTATTTAAAAGGGCAGTCGACTCCCATATATAAATAAGGTGTATTTGCTTATTTTGTGTTCTTTTTGTAAGAAAAGGAAAAAAGTTGCAATTTTCGTTGATATTTTTCTTAAAAAGGCTTGTGTGTTGTTGATTTTCTTTATACCTTTGC
>QWCT01000938.1_pt1 | contig 28420 bp, 39 predicted proteins | sample 1972681 | NCBI WGS metagenome assembly QWCT01 (sample SAMN09866701, study PRJNA288562) | Human oral metagenome isolate pre3_saliva, whole genome shotgun sequencing... | isolation source: mouth | host: Homo sapiens | place: USA: California | reverse complement strand
AACACTACAAAAACAGTCATCACAAAAGAAAGAAAACAAGATAGAAGTCCCGCTACAAAGGCTATACTCAAGGGGAAATCTGAAAAGTTAAGAATTCCTTCAATCGAGTAGAAAAAGAGTTGTCTAAAACTCCAACTGGTCTTGCCAGCCTGTCTTTCGACATTTGGATAGTCTAGATAGTGCGTTCGAAAACCAACCCAGGCAAAGAGTCCCTTAGAAAAACGATTGGACTCGGTCAAGGCTAAAGTAGCATCCACCACAGATCTTCTCATCATCCGAAAATCACGGATACCCGAGGGCAAAGCTACTGGGCTAATTTTTTGCATGAGGCGGTAAAAGAGGTCGGCACAGAAACTGCGGAAAAATGGTTCTCCCTCCCGACTAATTCTCCGTGTCCCAACACAGTCCAAGTCTGCATTTTGATCTAGTAAGGCTTTCATTTCAAGTAGCATACTAGGAGGATCCTGGAGGTCTGCATCCATCACGACCACCAAATCTCCAGTTGCATGCTGTAAGCCTGCATACAGGGCTGCTTCTTTCCCAAAATTTCTTGAAAATGATATATATTTTACACTTTTATTTTTCTCATGCAATTCTTGCAATATTTTTAGTGTATTGTCTTTAGACCCATCATCTATAAATATGTATTCTAGCTCCACTCCTATCTTTTTCTTGTATTTTTCCATTTCTTTGAAAAATATCATAATTGTTTGTTCTTCATTATAGCATGGAACAACAACAGATAGTTTTTTAAACTTATTCATAATATTTCTCCTATATTATTCTTTTATATACTCCCTATTATATCATCTATTATTTCTGTTGCAAGCATCATGTTTTATTATTATATATTTTTAAGCATGTTTATTGTTGCATTTATAAATTTTTCTGCAAAGTTTTGATTTACAACATCATTGTGGTTTCTAACTGTATCTGGTAATTCTAAAAGAATTGACCTTGCATTTCTTAAAGTACTCTTTGCCCAGTTTATAAGGTAGCCGTTTCCATATGTTCCTACATGACTGTTCATTCCATATGTTCTTCTATAATATGATCCTATTTCATTGTCTCCAATTGTTTCTCCAAGCCATCCGGTGTGTATCTACTAATACATTTTTACCATTTTTAGATTGTGTAGCTTTTAAGAAATCTGCTAAAAATTTTGCTTCATATGCCTCAAATCCATTTTCTCCATTATAGTTTCTGTCTCCAGTATATTTTTTATGTTCTACTCCATCAATCTTAAAGTTCCTATTTAAGTCTATTCCCCTATTTCCTGGTGCACTACTATATAGTGTTGTTCTTCCGTGGTCCATCATTTGTCCATCCATGGTTTGCTCCATCTGGATTTGCTTGTGGGAATACATATAGTGTCCAGTCTTTAAATATATCTGATTTTCCAATTCTTATTAAATAATCTTTAAATCTTTCTGCTATATATGTAAGTTCTTTTCCATCGTTATTCCAAAGGTCTTCAAATCCATGTACTGCAAATGTTGCATAAAATACATTTTTTCCATTACCAAACTTATAATATCTTAAATCTTGTCCTCTACTATCGCCTTTTACTTTAAGTCCACTTTGTCCATAGATTCCTTGTTTAAAATCTGCTAAGTCATCTGATTTTGATTCTAAATATATTTTATCATCTGTAAGTCTTAATGTTCTATTCACTCCATTTTCATTTATTATTTTATTTTGTATATTTTTAAAATCTAAATTTATACAATATTTTTTTCCTGAATTATCTTCAACTTCTACAAACATTGTATATTCTCCATTTTGAACTGAATTTATAATCATATCAAAATAGTAATTACTATCTTTAACAATATTTGTATAAAATCCTATATTTTGTCCATTTCTATTTAAATATACTTTAACATTTTTTATATTATTTGTATTTCCGGTTTTTATTAATTAGCTTAACATCCAAATTACCTGTTATATAATTTCTTTCATCATTTACATATAATAGTTTTATATTTGTTAATTCTGTTTTTATTTCATAATCTTTTTTTATAAAACTTAATTTATCTGTAATTTCAATATTTTTAGACATATTATATATTAAAATATTTTTTCTTTGATTTCCTGGTATCCATAATTTTTCTTTATATGTTTTTCCGATCATCTGCTTTTGCTTCTGCATATATTGTATATTCACCTTCAAGATTATTTATTATCATATCAAAATAATAATTTGTTCCTGATATATTTCCATTATATACATCTATTCTTTTACCATCTTTTTCTAAATATATTTTTACTTCTTTTGGTTTTTCTATTTCTCCATTTTCATTTTTTAAAAATATATTTGCTTCACCTGTTAAATAATCTCTTCCATCATTATAATGTATTCCTCCGAAATTTATATGTATCTGTTCTTATTACATATTCAGGTTCTATCTTTTTTTTTAATGTTATTATACTATTTCCTACAGATATATTTGTTCTCATATGTTTTACTACTACATCTTTTCTCATATTTCCGAGATACCCATAGTTTTTCACTATATACTTTTCCGATTATTTCCTACAGCTTCTGCATATATTGTATAATTTCCATCTTCTAAATCATTTATTATTATATCAAAATAATATTTATTATCTTTAATCTTACCTACATAGAAATTTTTCTTTTTACCATCTTTTTCAACATATATTCTTACTTCTCTTGGTGTTTCTATATTTCCATCTTGATCTTTTAAAAATATATCTGCTTCTCCTGTTAAATAATCTCTTCCATCATTATAGTGTATTCCTCCGAAATTTATATGCTTCTGTTCTTATAACATAATTATTTATTCCCTTATCTTCAAAAGTTAATATACTTTGTCCTACATTTATTGTTTTTTTCATATCTTTTTCTGATATCTTATTTCTTAATCTTTCATGTATCCAAAGTTTTTCACTATATGTATTTCCGTTCATTATCTTTTGCTACTGCATATATTGTATATTCACCTTGCAGATCATTTATTATTGTATCAAAATAATATTTATTATCTTTAATCTTACCTACATAGAAATTTTTCTTTTTACCATCTTTTTCAATATATATTTCTACTTCTTTTGGTGTTTCTATCTTTCCTGTTTCACTTCTTAAAAATACAATTGCTTCACCTGTTAAATAATCTCTTCCATCATTTATATGAAGTCCATTTATTTTTTCTGTATCTGTTGCTATTACAAATTTTGTATTAACTTTTTTAAATTCTATTTTATCTTCATCAATTTTTGCATGTGTTTTAAGTTCTTTATCTGAAATTAATTTAAAATTTGCATTTTTAATTTTTTGTGTATATGTTTTTCCGATCTTCATCTTTAACTTCTACATTTATAGTATATATACCTTCTAATGAATTCATAATTATATCAAAATAATACCTATTTTCTGATAGTTTTCCATTATACATATATATTTTCTTATTATCTTTTTCTAAATATATTTTCACATCAACAATCTTTTTATTATTACCATTTTCATCTCTTAAGTTTATATCTGCTTCGCCTGTTAAATAATCTCTTCCATCATTATAATGTACACTATCATATTTTTGTGAATAACTTTCTAAAATATAGTTTGATTGTCCTTTTTTTATAAATGTGAATTTTCCTTCTGATAATCTTATATCTGTTTTCATTTCTTCTAAAGATATTGTTTTTCTTTGATTATTTGGTATCCATAATTTTTCACTATATACTCTTCCGATTATTATCTTTTGCTTCTGCAAAAACATTATAATCACCTTGTAAAGAATTTATGACCATATCAAAATAATATTTTGTATTTTGATCCATTTTTCCTACATAGAAATTATATCTTGTACCATTTTTTTCTAAATAAATTTTTACTTCTTTTGGTATTTCAATATCTCCGATATTGATCTCTTAAAAATACAATTGAATTTCCTGCAACATAATCTGTCCCATTATTATTATGAATTCCATATACATTAAGTGTATCTGTTGCTATCTTAAATGTTCTTGGTATTTTTTTTATACTTATTATACTTTTTTGTTGTATTTCAAGCTTATATCCTTTTGTTTCTATACTAGATTTTACACTATCTATAGTATCTAACTGTCTTTCCATTATCGAATCTGCTGTATATAACCCATTTGGAGATATTTTTGCATATATCAAGTATTTACTATTTTCTTTCATACTATCTGCTTTTATCTTATATTTATATATATATGACGAAACTTTTTCTACTTCAGCGTTTATTATACTGTTATCTGTTATATTTTTAAAAAATATAGTTGGTTTTTCACCTAATGGATGGGTCCCTTCTTCAAATACTTTTTTTAATTCTACATTTCCTTCTATATACACTCCTGAATTTTCTTTATTAATTCCCATTGTTTGTATGTTTCCGAAGTAAACTCATCTTACTTTTTCCGGTCTACAGCTTTTATAACTAAACTTATAGGATATACCTTATTAGTCCCTCTATCTTTTATAGAAAATATAACTCCTGCATTTATGCCAGACTTAACTTTTAATCTTATTTCACCTGTCATTATATTAACATCAAAATCTAGATTTCCTTCTTTTTCTTCAATATTATATTCTAATTTTGTTTTATCAAATCCTATTGTATTTAATGTTAACTTCTTTTCTTTCATTATATTTACATTTAATACTTTTGGTGTTGTTAAATTTCCTTCACTCTGTGTTATAATTTCTCCACCATCTTTTATTTCCATTTTTTCACCTACTGCAAAAACATAGTTTTGTATATTAAATATAATTATCAAAAATATTAAACTCATAATTATATTTAATATCATTTTTTTATTTTTCTTTATTTTATTCATATTACCTCCATTTAATATAGTAATATATTATCATATATACTAAAAAAATACATTTATAATCCCTATATATAACAATATTATTACATTAATTACAATAAAAGCCTTTCATAATTTAATTAAAAACCAATTCAAATTATAAAAGGCGATCCTTATTTTATTTAAAAACATATTATTTTCTTTCTTATTAATTATTTTTTCTCTTTAAATACAATAAATTTACCTATTACATAATTTAATATAACAACTAATATTTGTGTTGTAATTTTTGATATTACATCATTTATCATAAGTATATTTATCATAAGTGCAAATATTAAAATATCACATAAAAGTCCTGTACCAATTCTAGAAACTATAAAAGATGTAAGTTCTTTTAATGTTTCTTTTAAATTATCCCATGGTGTTTCAAATACATATACTTTATTTACAAAATATGCAAAAATAACAGAAATAACAAATGCTATTACATTACTTACTATTTTATCAATATGAAATATATTTGATGGTATGTAATATGATACAAAATTTACTATTGTTACTAATACACCAAAAAATAGGTAATCAAATATTTCTTTATACTTATAGTATAATTCTACTAACATATTTGTATACTTATTTTTCTTAAATAATTTTATAATTATATTTATTAAAAATATCTTATCCATTCCTAATTTTTATCCTCTTTATTTCCTTCTATTTTTTCCATCTTATTTATTTTAGCTTTTAATATTGATAATTCTTGTGTTAGATTTACAGTTCTTTCTTGTTCTTTGGAAAGTTTTAATGTAAGTTTAAATACAATATAGAATAGTATAAATATAGTTATGCAAAAAATCATATTTGATGATGTTTCAAATCCAAAAACTTTTGTCATTTTTTCTATAAATTTTGGCATCATTATAGCAACAACAAGCCCTATTGTACTTACAAAATAAAATGTTAAAAATGATGATTGTAAATCATTTTTTAATAATGATTTTACTGTAAGATATATATATATTACTATACCAATTGTTAAAAATATTTTTAAATTCATTGATATTCCCATAACTATTTATCTTTCCTTTCTCTTCCTTTTAATCTTCCGAAGAAGTATTGCAAGTGGTACTTTTATCATATATGCTATGCTTTTTATAAAATTAATTGAAGTAACTCCGCCCTTGTCTTTCATTCATACTTACACTAACTTCTTTAACTTTAAAGCCCTGTCTTAGCATTTCAGATGTTGATTCAGGTTCTGGATATTCTATAGGATATTTTTTTGCAAACTTTTCTATAATCTTTTTATTTACCGCTCTAAATCCTGATGTTGGATCTGTAACTTTTACACCATAAAGCATTTTCATAATTACAGATATTATTTCTTTACCAAATCTTCTCATAAAAGTTGATTGAAACTCACTAGATGACTTATCTAAATATCTTGTCCCAATACATATATCAATATCTTCTTTTAAAACAACATCAGATATTGTTTTTATAAACTTAGGGTCATGTTGTCCGGTCACCATCTAATTGTATTGCTACATCATAACCATTTTGGTATGCATACTTATAACCTGTTTGCATAGCCCCACCAATTCCTAAATTAAATATTAAATCTATATGATTAATATTATTTTCTTTTAATATTTTAAGTGTACTATCTTTTGAACCATCATTTATAACCACATAATCATATTGTTTATACTTATCTAAATCTCTACATACTTTTAATATATTTTCTTCTTCATTATATGCTGGAATTATTAAAAGTATCTTAGGTCCTTTTTTATCCATTTCTTTTTCTACCTTTTTATTTTTATTATCCTTTTTATTCATTTCATCACTCCATATGCTGAATTTAAAAACATTATATAATATTATTATTTATTTTTCTACATATTATACAACAATTACGATATTAGAGATAAAAAAGCATAAAAATAGAAATAATAATTGTATATTAACTATTTACAATATTATTTCTATTTTTTTCTACTATTTAATCCCTACATATGCAGCATATACTTTATCTGTAAGATTATTATTCTTGTCTCTTAAAAATAGTATAGATAATTTTAATTCTTTTTCTTGTCTGTTATGAGCTGTTAAATCAACTCTTAAATCATATGGCTTACCTGTTTTTATTCCATCTTCTGTTTTATCATAATTATCTCTATATTCTGTTATTTTACCATATCCCATATCTCTTACAAATTGATGTGCTATATCTCTCACTTGTTGTCTTGTAATAACCTTATAGTCACCTTCTGCTACACCTGATGATTGTTGTTGTGGAAAGCCTGATTTTTTAAGTAAATATTTACAATTATCAAAAACTCCTTCTTTTACATCTTCTAATATCTCTATCTTCTTATTATATTCATTTTCTTTTGAATATTCTCCTGGAAAATCTGTTCCTACAAACTTTTTAAATATTTTTAAATATTCTTCTTTACTTAAATATTTAGTTTCTTTTTGTTGTTCATTTGGTTTTGTAGTTTGTTTTTCTTTTTCCTTTTTCTTTTCATTTTCTTTGTCTTTGTCTTTTGCAGCATTTAATAATTCTTCTTGTTGTTTTTTAATAGTCTTTTCTTTATCTGCAATACTCTTTTGCTTATTTATTGAATTCATATACAAATAACATGTTCCTGCAATTAAAATAACTATTACTATAATTAATATTGGAATAATATATTTTTTCTTATTATCATTATTTTCTACTATTGTTTTTTCCTTATTTTCATTTTTATCTTCTTTACCTTTTTTATCTTCATTTTCTTCCATAAATATCTCCCTTTCTATTCTATTTAAACTAATAAAAGAGCAAACGAATACAAACATATTTTAATATATGTATTCAATCTACTCTAATATTTATTTAAACTATTATTTATTATCTTAAATACATTCTTCTTAAATTTAAGATATATCTTTAATACTTATTTGTCAATTATTATTTCAATAGTATTATTTTCCTTAATATCTATTAACCTTACTCTGTTTTGCAAAATCTGTTTTTCTAGTTTCTCTTAATACATTTACTTTTATTTCACCTGGGAATGCAAGTTCATTTTCTATTCTTACTGCCATTTCATGTGCTAAGATTTCCATTTCATCATCAGATATCTTATTCGGATCAACAATTATTCTTATTTCCCTACCTGCTTGTATTGCATATGATTTATGCACTCCTTCAAAAGAATTTGCTATTCTTTCTAAGTTTTCAAGTCTTGTTATATATGATTCTAATGTATCTCTTCTAGCACCAGGTCTTGATGAAGATATAGCATCTGCCGCTTGAACTAAAATTGCTTCTACTGTTTGTGGTTCAACATCTCCATGATGTGCCTCAACAGCATTTATAACATCTTCTTTTTCTCCATTCTTTCTAAGAACTTCTACACCGAGTTCAACATGTGTCCCTTGTATTTGTGGATCATGATCTAATGCTTTACCAATATCATGAAGAAGTCCTGCTCTTGCAGCAAGTTTCTTATCTGCTCCAATAAGTTCTGCCATTATACTTGCAAGATTTGCAACTTCTATTGAATGTGTAAGAACATTTTGTCCATAACTTGTCCTATATTTTAATTTACCGTAAAAGTTTAACTATTTCAGATGGAAGCATATCAACTCCTGATTCAAGAACTGCTCTTTTACCTTCTTCTAATACAACATCTGCAATTTCTATAACTGCTTTTTCAACCATTTCTTCAATCTTCGCAGGATGTATTCTACCGATCTTCTATCAATTTTTCTAATGCAAGTTTTGCAATTGCCCTTCTTACAGGATCAAATGCTGAAATTGTAATACTTTCAGGTGTATCATCAACTATTATTTGTACTCCTGTACACATTTCTAATGAACGTATATTTCTACCATCTTTTCCTATTATTCTACCTTTTATATCATCATTTGGTAACTCTACTATTGATACTGTACTTGTAGATGTATGATCTGCTGCACATTTTTGTATTGCAGATACAATTATTTCCTTAGCAATTTTTCTTGAATCATCTCTTATTTCTTCTTCATATTTTTTTATCATTTTAGCTTTTCTAAAATGAAGTGTCTTTTCAAGTTCTGATATTATAATCTGTCTTGCTTCATCTTTTGAAAGAAGTGCTATCTTTTCAAGTTCTAATTCTCTTTCTTTTTCAAAATTAGATACTTCTTTTTCCCTTCTTATAACCTCAGATTCTAAGTTTTGTACCTTAATTATTTCCTTTTCAATTCTTTCTTCTTTCTTATTTAATTGTTCTTCTCTTTGAAAATTTCTTTTTTCTAATGCCGATATCTCATTTCTTCTTTCAACTATTTCACGATTTGTTTCTTCTTTTAACTTAATTTCAAATTCTTTTATACTAAGCTTAGCTTTTCTTAATTCTTCTTCTGCTTCCTTATTTGCTTTATCTAAAATTGTTTTTGCTTCATTTTCTGCAGTCCCGAAGCTTCTTTTCTGCTATTTCTTTTCTAACTATTATTCCTAAAATAATTGAAGTTGGTACTACAATAAAATATCCAAAAATTAATATTAATATTATATCCATGATTTTCCCTTCAATCTTTGTTGTTTTATTATTTAAATTTTTTAATATTTTAATTTCTTTAATCTTTTATTAATAAATTATTCCATACTTAATTTATTTATGCTTTTTGATTTTTCAAGCTCTGTATGATATTATTACTTATGCAAATTTATATAAATATATTATTTGAATTTTAAATTCATACATATTAATTTTATCATAATATTAAATAAAAATAAACAAATAATAACTTAATTTACTATATATCATGTATTTATATACTTTCATATAATAATTAATAATATTATTATATGACTTTAAAATATAATGTAAATTCATCTTAATAAATCATGATATAAAAATATTTTAAAATTTAGATTAAACTATATATAAATAATAGAATTTTAAAAAAAATTAATAATTTAAATAATATAGTTATAAGAAAAGGAGAAAACATTGAATAAACAAGAAGAAATAAGCGAAAATGATATTAATACTAAAAATTCTAATGTTAAATTTGCTAGTTATTTAGGTAAATTTAAATTAAAAATATTTTTAGTATTATTTTTAACATTATTAGACACAATTATAGTTATTGCATCACCTAGAGTTATATCAAATATAGTTGATCATGGTATTGCAACAAATAACAGAAATCAAATAATGCAAAATGGATTATACCTATTATTACTTTCATTATTTTCTATAATATTTTCTGTTATAACAACATATGTTGCAGCACAAATAGGATATGGAATAACTGCATTAATTCAAAAAGATCTATTTAAAAAATTATTAAATTTTTCTTTTAAAAACTTAGATAAATTCTCAACACCTACAATACTTACAAGAATAACAAATGATAGTGATTCTATTGGTAATGCTATTGTATTTACAGTTAGAATGGGACTTCAAGCACCTGTAATGTTTGTATTTGCAATTTTTATGTCATATCAAATAAGTAGTGATTTATCTAAAATATTTTTAATAATTATTCCAATTTTAATAATAATTATAATGGTATTATTTAAAATAACATCACCTATTTTTAAAGAATCTCAAGAAAGAGTTGATGGTATAAACGGAGTTATCCAAGAAAATATTAGAGGTATCAGAACAGTTAAAACATATACAAGAGAAGAACATGAAATAACAAAATTTATGAGAGATAACAAACTTCTTAGAAATGTTAAACTTAAAGTTATATATATTATGACAATATTAGAACCTATTATAGGTATTCTTATAGATGCTGCATTAATTGGAGTATTATACTTTGGTGGTAATTTAGTATTTAGTGATAAGTTATCAAATGGTCAACTTATAGCATTTATATCATATACATCTCAAATATTTACAGGGTTATTCTTAATGGCTGGTATTTTAATGACAGTATTCCCTTCTATTATTTCATTTGGAAGAATTAAAGAATTATTAAATACACATTCTGAAATAACAGAAAAAGAAAATGCAATTGATAATATCCCATCTGGTTCAAAACTAGATTTACAGCTAAAAAATGTTTCATATTCTTATTCAAATAGTAAGAATAATACTTTAGAAAACATTTCACTTAAAGTTCCCTTTGGATCATCTCTTGGTATTGTTGGTATGACAGGGTCTCGGAAAAACAACCCTTGTCTCACTTATAACAAGACTTTATGATGTTACATCTGGTGAAATAATGCTTGGAGAACATAATATTAAAGACTATACATTAGATGCATTAAACTCATATATATCTTTTGTACTACAAAAAAACACATTATTTACAGGTACTATAAGAGAAAATATGTTATGGGGAAATAATAATGCAACAGATGAAGAAATATATGAAGCTTTAAAAAAAGCAGAAATCCTGCCACTTATAGAATCATATAAGGATAAACTTGATCATGAAGTATTAATAGATGGTAAAAACTTCTCAGGTGGTCAAAAACAAAGACTTACAATTGCAAGAGCATTTCTTAAAAAAGCTGGTATTTTAATCTTAGATGACTCTACAAGTGCTGTAGATAAAATAACAGAAAAAAATATACAAAATGCAATTTCAACATTATCAGAACATGATATAACTAAGATTATAATTTCACAAAGAATTTCATCTGTAAAAGATTGTGATAATATAATAGTTTTAGAAGATGGTAAAATAACTGCACAAGGTACTCATAAAGACCTTATAGCAAATTCTTTACTATATCAAGAAATATATAATTCTCAAGGAGGTGACTATAATGAAAAATAATAATTCAAATAAAAATGATGAAAAAGTTTTAAAAGAATTAAATGAACTACTTCCTAAAGAATTAGACATATCAGAAAAAAACAAAAAATTATACAAGGAATTATTAGAAAAACAATCTGCTAAAAATCCAGGTAAAACTTTTTTTAGAATATTATCATATATTAAATATAATATGAAAGCATATATCTTCGGACTTATACTACTAATAATTTCTTCAATACTTTCAATATCACAAACATTAGTATTAAAACCAATTATAGACTCATTTACTAGTAGAGATTCATCACATTTTATAGAATCAATTATAATGTTTACTATATTAATGTTTTTAGCTCTTATTATAAACTATCTTGGAACATTAATAATTGCTAAAATAGCTCAAAACATTGTGTATAAAATTAGAAAAGAATTATTTAGTAAAATGCAAAAAATGGGAATTGAATTTTTTGATAAAAATCCATCTGGTGAAACAATTTCAATATTCACAAATGATGTTGAATTATTAAGTACAGCAATAGATCAAAGCTTATCAAAAATACTTATTTCTGTTATAACATTTGTACTTACTTTTGCCACTCTTATATATCTAAATATTCAATTAGCATTAATATCACTTGGACTAATCTGTATATATATTGTTGTAATGTATATATTTGCACAAAAAAGTACAAAACATGCTAGATTAAAACAATATAGGCTTGCACATTTAAGCCGGATATGCAGAAGAAATGGTATCTGGTATGAGAGTTGTTAAATTATTTAATGCAAAACATATAATAACAAATAAGTTTAATACATATGTTGATGAATTAGAAAATTCTAATAAAAAAACTATATTTTATGGAATAGTAATCCATCCTTTAACAAGAGCATTTTCATATGTTATTTCTGCATTTGTAGCAGTTATTGGTGGTAACTTTGTACTTGATAATGTTATGACATTAGGTACAATTGTTTCTGTAACACAACTTGTTGACTCATTAACACGCCCACTTATGAATATGGCATCACAAATAACAACACTTACTAAAGCTATAGCAGGTGCTGAAAGAATATTTGGTATATTAGATATTGAAGAAGAAATTGATGAAGGAACAATTGATATTATAACTAAAGATGGTCAAGATTATTGGTATGATACAACTAAAACAGATATAAATGATGGTATTATAACTAAAGTTGATGCTTCTGTAGTTATAGAAAACTTATATTTCAAATATGATAAATCAAATGAAAAATATATATTAAAAAACATATCAGTACATGCTACAAATGGTGAACAAATAGCATTTGTAGGAGCAACAGGTGCAGGTAAAACAACAATAACTAATCTAATAAACCGTTTTTATGAAATAGATAAAGGAAAAATAACTATTGATGGTATAGATATTAAAGATATAAAGAAAAATGCTTTAAGAAGAACAATTACAACAGTACTTCAAGATACAGTATTATTTAGTACAACAATATTAGAAAATATTCGTTATGGTAGACTTGATGCTACAGATGAAGAAGTATATGCAGCAGCAAAAATTGCAAATGTAGATAAAATAATAGAAAACTTACCTGATGGATATAATACTAAGATATCTGCCACAGATATTTCATTATCACAAGGACAAATACAGCTTATCTCTATAGCAAGAGCAGTACTTGCAAATTCTAAAATAATAATCCTAGATGAAGCAACATCTTCTATAGATACAAGAACAGAAGAACTTGTTCAAAATGCAATGGATAACCTTATGACAGATAAAACAACATTTGTTATAGCACATAGACTTTCAACTATTAGAAATTCTAAAGCAATCATCCTTCTTGATAATGGTGAAATAATAGAACGTCGGTGAACATGACTTCCTATTATCATTAAAAGGACAATATTACAAACTATATACTGGTAACAGTATTTTAGATTAATTAATAAATGTAAAAGAGGAAATAGAATTAATTACTATCTCCTCTTTTATTATTCCTTATAATATCTTTATTTTATTTAATATCTGTCAATTTACATTATATTATATATATTGTATAATTATATAGCATTAAACAAATAGGAGTAGGAGTATTAAACAATTTATGAAAATAATAAATAAACCAAATAAGATAAATAGTCCACTATCACAATCAAATTTAATTCGTGATTGGTTTTATCTAACAACAGAAAAACATGAAAACAATGTGGCATATATAAAAAAAGATAATTTGGGTATAAATCATAATATAGTATATTATAAAGTTAAAAGACATGTATCTTTTTTAGCATATTCACATATAGAAAAGAAATTATTAGATGAAAAAGTAGTAATAATTCGGTCGTAATTCATATGAATGGATTGTATCATATCTTTCACTACTTATAACAGGTACAACAGCAGTACCATTAGATTCTGGACTAAAAGAAGAAGAAATAGAGAATTCAATATCTCGTATAACTCCAGCACTAGTTATATGTGATTCTAATAAGTTTGAACTGATTAAAACTATTAAAGAAAAATTAAATCTTAATTTTGAAATCTATTTAACAGAAAAAGATAAGCAAACTGAAACTTATGAAGATATCTTAACAGTACATGATGTTATATTAAATACTAAGGAAAAAACAACATTTAAAAAAGTAATTGATGCAATTGATGAAATTAAAATAGATGAAGATAGTAGTAAAGTCTTATTATTCACATCTGGTACTACATCACAATCAAAAATAGTAGAATTATCAAATAAAAATATAACAAGTAATTTAAAAGCTATAGAAGCTGTAATACCTATAACTAGTAAAGATATAACACTTGCACTACTACCATTCCATCACACTTTTCGGAATATTGGGAGTATTAGTATTATTCTTTGCAGGTGGAACAATAGCATTTGTTGAAAGCATGAAAAAATTCAAAGATAATATAAAGGAATATTCTCCAACATTACTATTCCTAGTACCTGCAGTATTAGAACTTGTATATAAGAAGATATATAGCGGAATCAAAAAATCTGGAAAAGAAGAATTAATTAATAAAATGATCAAAATATCAAATAAGCTTTTGGAATTCAATATTGATATTCGTAGATTATTATTTAAAAAAATAATTAATGAACTTGGACGGAAAAATTAAATTTGCATTTTCAGGGGCTGCTCCTATAAAAAAAGAATTAATAGAAGCTTATGAAAACTTTGGTATAACAATATTTCAAGGATATGGAATGACTGAGACATCTCCTGTTATATCTGCAGAAAACTACTGTAAAAAAAATCCTCGGAAGTGTAGGATTTCCTATGCCAAAAGTTAAAGTAAAAATTGATAATCCTGATGAAAATGGAATAGGAGAAATAATTCTTCAAGGTGATAATGTATTTAAAGGTTATTTAAATGATCCTGAAAAAACAAATGAAGTTTTAATAAATGGTTGGTGCCATACTGGTGATATTGGATATATTGATGAAAATGGTTTCATATTTATAACTGGTAGACAAAAAGATATGATTGTTTTAGACAATGGTAAAAAAATCTTTCCTGAAGAAATAGAACATGTTTTGATGGATCTAGAATATATTAAAGATGTACTTGTATTTGCAGATAACTCAAATGGAGATGACGATTTAAAACTTACTGCTAAAATTAGAATTAATAAAAAAGAAATACAAGAAATGTATCCTAATTTAGAATATAATCAAATCTTACAAAAAATATGGAATGATATAAAAGAAATAAATACTACATTCCCTAAATATAAGTATATTAAAGATGTACTAATTACAGAAGAAGAATTTATAAAAACAACAACATTAAAAATTAAACGTTTTAAAGAAGTAGAAAAAACTAAAGAAGAACTTCAAAATGGAAAAACTATAAGTATAAAAAATATATAAAAGAAAGTTAAAATAGAATATGTTTGAAAAAATAAAACTAAATTATAATTTTAATGACTTAGAACCTAATATAGACAAAGAAACAATGGAAACACATTATGAAAAACATTATAATACATATAAAGACAATTTGAATAATGCAATTTCTAAGTCAAATGATTTTTCTAATATGGATATAATAGAAATCTTAAAAACAATAACAGAAGATCATGATTATTACACTCAAATTCGTAATAATGGTGGTGGATATATAAATCATAGTATGTATTTTGAAATGTTATCACCAAATCCAAATAAACTTTCAGAAACTCTTAATAATAAAATTAATAAAGACTTTCGGAGATTTTAACAAATTTAAAGAAGAAATTATTCAAAAAGGTCTTGCATGTTTTGGTTCTGGATGGGTATGGGTTATATCTGAGAATAATACTTTAAAAATAATTACAACACCAAATCAAGATAGTCCATATATGTATAACATGAATCCTATCTTAGGTATTGATCTTTGGGAACATGCCTATTATTTAAAATATAAAAATCTTAGAAAAGACTATTTAGAAAATATATTTAATTGTATTGATTGGGAAATAATTAATACAAGATTAGAAAATATTAAATAACATATATAAAAAGATACTTCAACTTTTAAAAGCTGGAGTATCTTTTCTTTAAATGCTATATTATTCCTCTTCTACTGCATTATGATATACATTTTGTACATCATCATTATCTTCTAACATTTCAACAAGTCTTTCAATCTTTTCATATGATTTTTGATCAAGTTCAACATTATTTTCAGGTATCATAGAAATATTTGCTTCCATTATTTTAATACCTTTTTCTTCTAAAATTTGTAATATTTGTGAAAACTTAGATGGTTCTGTTATTATTTCAAAAACTTCATCATATGTTTTTAAGTCTTCTGCATCTACTTCCATTACAAGTTCTAACATCTCATCTTCTGTCAAATTTATATTTTCTCTATCAATTACAATTAATCCTTTTTTATTAAACATATATGAAACACATCCTGTTGTACCTAATTTTCCACCACTTTTATCAAACATGTGTCTTACTTCAGATGCTGTTCTATTCTTATTATTTGTCATTGCTTCAACTATAACTGCAACACCATTTGCTCCATATCCTTCATAAACTATTTCTTCATAATTTTCTGTACTACCTGCTCCTGATGCCTTTTTTATAGATAATTCTCTTCCGAAGTTTTGTAAATATTTTACCTCTTACTGCATCTTGTTTTCCTTTTCTTGCTTTAATATTATTCCATTTACTATGTCCTGACATACTATCCTCTTTCTATTTTAAAATTTCTTTTTCATCATTCCTAAATATGAACATATAGACTCTGTCATCTCTTTTATTTTTTCATATCCATTTTTATTTATATTTGCTTGTCCAAAGAAAACCCTATAAATTGTATTTTCTTCTGTTTCTGCAATTTGTCTATTAAATAGTTTAACTTTTTTTCTTAATTCTGTCAATTTTTCTTCTATTTTTTCTAATTTTCCTTTTTTCTTCTCTACTAAATATATACCTAAACTACTTAGATATTTTTCATATCCATCTAAATTATATCTTAATTTAGCACCTTGTCTTGTATATCCTTCTTTTTCAAATTCTACTGCAAATTTAGCAAGTATATACATACCTGAAAATATTGTAAGTGCTATATATGGATTTAAATACTCATATATTGTATATAACATAAGTACTGGTATTAATATTACTATCATTGAAAAATCTACTCTTTGTTTTACTCTCTTATATATCCCTATATTTACAAATTTTTGTTTTTCTTTTTCTATTTCTTCATAAAGTTCTGTCATTATCTCTGCAGAAATTATTCTAAATTCTTTATTAATATCTAAATAATCAATTTTACTATCATTATTTTTATCTGCCATATATATTTTCTCTAATATATATTTATCAATATAGTTTAATTTTTTTATTTCTTCTTCCATCTTATAATTAATTTTTAAATATTCTTTTTCTATTGTTATATACCCATATACATTAAGCTTCATTAATATTGCTTCTACAAGATTTTTTGTTTCAACCCTATTTACATATATATCTCTATCATATAATGTATATGCTTTAATTAAGTCTTCTCCTACTTCTGATTTAAACTCTTCTTTAGGATCTTTCTTACTTGTTATACCATTTTCAAATATTCCAAATATTATTTTTAATATATATTCTAAAATTTGATATGCTATTAATATATATAATGAAAGTAGTAAATATTTCTTATATATATATGAAAGATAATTTCTTTTTGCTTTTCTGTCTTGAAACTCTTGGAATTTTTCTTCATGTTTTTGTACTAACTCTTCTGGTGATGGAAATTTTATTTCTTCTAATTTTTCTCCATATTCCTTTTTAATAGCTTCTTGTGGCATTATCATATATATTTCTATTTCTGACATTTTAGGCATATTTACAACCTTTAAATTAATTCTATTATCATATACCCTCACATTACTTGTTGGAAGTCCATTAAATAACGTTCTTACATCTTCAATATTTATACTATTTCCAAATATTATATTTAAATTATAATTATTTATCCATTTAGCATGCTTATTTACAGCAAATTGTTTTTCTTTTTCTTCTTTTTCTAAAATTGTAGGTAATGTTTCAAGTTTTCCTTCAGAATCTTTTTTAAGTTCTTTTTTTTCAACTTCTTTATCATCAATCCTATAGTCTAAATTTAAAGGTAAATCAAAAGCATATTTTTCATTAAATTTTTGAACAATTTGTTTTGTTGTAAATTCTATAATATATGAACTATATATTATACTTTTTGTAAAAGTTATACAATCATCTGTTGTCTTACTTTCTATCTTATATTTTCCAAATGCATTTATACCATATACTTTAACATTTCTTGCATCAATTTTTTTTAAATCAATACATTTTTTCACCTTTTCATTATATGTTAAATTATTTTCAAATAATACTGTTTCTTCTATCTTAGCAGTACCATCTTCTAATATTTCAATATTTTGATCTACTTTCTCTATTCCTGAAATACCGATGTTCTGTTGGAACTAAAATTATTAATATACATAGCATCATTATTAATGCTTTGTATATCTTCTTATACATACCAATTTTTTTCATTATTCTTTTGTACCCCTATATATATTTATATACCTAAATTATATAATATATACTATATTTTTTTCTATATATTTTAAAAAATGTGTATAATTTGTAAAATTAAAAATATTCCGATATTCCTTCTAAGTCTCCAAAGTCCATTTGTCTTAAGACTTCATATAATATAATTGCTACACTATTAGAAAGATTTAAACTTCTTAGTCCTTTTCCCATTGGTATTCTAATTGCTTTTCCCATATTATCTTTAATTAAATCTTCTGGCAACCCTTTCGTCTCTTTCCCAAACATTAAAAATATGTCTTTATTAAAATCATACTTTACATCACTATACCTATTTTTTGCTTTAGTTGTTGCAAGATATGTATTATTAAGTCCATATTTTTCTATATAGTCTTCTAAACTTTCATGTATCTCAATATCAAGCTTATCCCAATAATCAAGCCCTGCTCTTTTTACTGCTTTTTCTGATATATCAAACCCAAGTGGCTTTATTAAATGTAGTTTTGCTCCTGTTACTGCACATGTCCTACTTATATTCCCTGTATTTGCTGGTATTTCTGGTTCTACCATAACTATATGTATCATTCTATTCTCCTTCTATATTTTCCATTAAAATTATACATATATTATATACTTTTATTATTAAATATACAAAAAAGAGAGGCATTTGCCCCCCCTCTTTTTTTATAATACACTACTATGCTTTATCCAATTTCAAATAACATTTGAGATATTGAAATATGCTCTTTATATCCAATAATTTGAGCTATATCAGATATATATATGCCTGATACTTGTTCAAGCTCATATAATCTGTTGATAGTAAGTCTTATGTCTTCATTTAACTGTTTTCCGATTTTATAAATTTCTGGAACAATTTTCGTTCCATATCTTTTTAAGAAATGTTCTACAGTTTCTTTAATGAATTCCCTCTCTTTTTTTAAATTTTTTTTCTTTTCCTGAATTTTCTCTTTTTCTATATCAAGTGCATGGTGACTTGAATATATCATGTACTTTTCAGAAAAATCAGCTATTGATTTTAAAATCATTTCAAGAAGTTCATACCTTTCCTTATCGTAATAACTTCCTAATATCAGAAGCTCATTTTTTTCAACTTCTATTTCTTGTTGAATTTCGCTAACCTCTCTTATACTTTTAGGATTAAAAGCGTTTTCAGAAACTAAAAAATCTAACATTTAGAATCACTCCCTTTATTTAAATTTGGATTTTTCATTTTTTTCATCTCCTTAGGTAATATTAGTTATTATTACCTTTATTTATTTTACATTACATATTATATCACAGTTTTACATAAAAAAAAAGATATATTGCTAAAATATACCCTTTTGTTATTTTATTATTCTTTTTTCTATTTATTATTTCCTATTATATATTATCTCTTCTAATAACCTCAACAATATCTTGACTTCTAATAGACTTCTTAGCAAATAATGTACTTACAAAAGTAATTAAATAGATAAGTATTATACTTACAACAAGTGCTATATAGTTTATACTTCCGAAGAACTTCACCTACAAATTTTAGGTCAATCTTCACCTGTCCTTTATCTATTATTATCTTTGTTGCTATTAATAATAATAATGATATTATTGCACCTAATATTATACTTCTCAAACATGCTATATAATTTTCACCTCTAAGCATCTTATCAAATTGTTTATCACTCATACCAACTGATTTTAATATTGCAAGTTCTCTACTACGAAGTAATATGTTTATTGTTATTGTTGTAAATATATTTACTACAGACATTAATATTACAAGTATTAAGAAACCATATAGTAATAATTGGAATATTGTTATTGTTCCCTTAATTATACCTATAATCCCTGCTGGTGTCATTATTCCATTATTATGTATCATAACTTTACCAAAACTATATTCCTTTTCAAACACTGTTTCATTTTGTTTTTTAAGAATCTCACTTGCTTTCTTATCACCTTTTAAATCTGTTTGATAAAAGATGCTAAACGATCCATTATTTTCATTGTTTTTTACTAACTCTGCAAATGTTTTTTCATTTACATATGCTTGTACATACTTAGTACCAACTGTTGCAGTAAGAAGAAGCTCACTATTTACTGGTGCTTTTGCTATTTTTAACTTCTTATTATATATTTCTATTTCCTTCCCTATAATCTTACTTTCATCAAATATAGGTTTTTCTACTAATTTACCATTTTCTTCTACAATAATTACATTAGTTAAATATACTTCCTCATCTTTTATACCACTTAGACCATTTTTATCTTTTCCAGTCATATCCTTATTACTTACAAACTGGAAGTATAATCCATTTTTTGCTTTTTCTCTTGCCTCATCATTTGTTTCCTTAAATTCAGATTTTAGGTAACTTTTTGTCACATGTTGTATAAGGTCATTATTCTTATCAATCTCTGATAAACCTTTTGTTGCATCTGAAAGAACTACCCTATTAACCTTTAAAGAATCCTTAGTTTCTAATTGTTTTACATATTCATCTGTAGTAACTTTCACTAACTCCATTATAGTTTCATAACTATATTCCTTAGGTTTATATTCTTTCTCACTTCCATTAATTTCTTGATTATCTTTTTCTTCTATTCTAACACTATCTAATTCTACAATATTACCATTTTTAAATATTGCATTTGTTTGTGCTTCTAATAATGATATTTGTGAATGTATCTGTGCTCCTATTGTACCTATAACAAATATAAGTATAAATGCAATGGATAATGATAATGTTGCAACTCTAAATCTCTTTTTAGCTCTTTTCATATTCTTTCTTGCAAGATCAAACTCTATACCAAACAATTTCTTAGAAAGCCATGATGTTTTTACCTTTCTTGTACTTACTGTATAATCATCTTTTCCTCTAATATTCTCGATAGGCGATATTCTCGTACTCTTTATAGCAGGTACAATTGCCGCTAACAATACTGTTATTCCTGTAGAAAGTGCTACGATATAGAAGGCGTGTATATTTGCTGTAAAGATAAGTGACATTTGAAGTTCATTATCAACTCCCATTCCCTTCATCATATTTACCAATGTATCGTTTATATACCCAATTACAAGATAATCACCTATAATCCCAAATATATATCCTAAAATAATACCTGCTACTGATAATACTAATGCCTCAAATAGTATCATAACATATAGGCTTGAATTCTTTATACCTAGTGATTTTAAAATACCATATTGTTTTCTTCTTTCAACTAATGATAGGTTAAATGAATTATACATTATAATTATGCCTGATACTGCTACTATAGATATAAGAATATTTCTCATAAGTTCTAACGTCCCTATTACACCATCTGTAGAGCTCTTGTATCCCTTTAAATTTGCATTTTGAAGCCTTAATAAGTTCTTATTCACCACCATACTAATCTTGTTGTTTTTATCGTCTTTTTTAAGTGTTTCTGAGACTTTTTCAGTTGTATCTTTAACTTTTTTAGATACATCTGCTATTTGCATAACTTCTGTCTTGCTAAGTGCTCCTTTTTTTTCTTCTTCTGTTAATATTTTCATTATCTTAACTTCTGAAGATAATGAACGTTCTTCTTCTCCAATTGTATTATTCACATACCCTACAACCCTATATTCCTTATTCTTAATTGTAAGTATAGTCCCTATATTAAATAGATAGAATGAACTTTTTGAGCTTTTTTGAAGTACAATTTCATCTTCTGTTTCTGGAAGTCTACCATCTATAACTTTAAAATTATACCCTTTAAAATCATTCTTATCTACCCCTAGTACATCTACTCCCATAATCGGATTTAATACTATTTGGTCATAATCTTTAAGTATTTCTTTTTGTTTTAAATAATCTTCCTCCTCCTTACTCAGCTCATATTTTTGAATATACCACTCTTTTTTCTTAATATTACTTAAAAACTTTTGCTTTTCTAATTCCATTTCTTCATTTGAAGCATTTTCTAAATAATTGTTTCCTTTTACTTCCAATATATTTTTTTGTATTTCTTCTTGTCCAATTCCTTTAGCAATATCATAATATTCAACTATATTCTTAACATTACTATCTTTTAAATTACTCTTATCATAATCCTTATCTACATTTTTTACTGCTATATGATAATCTCCATTAGTTTCTTTAAAAGTTTGTTCTAATCCTTTAATTGCACTTTCATACATAATGCTTATACCTGCAAATGTTGCCACGGTTATAATTATCATTACCAATGTTGTAATTGTCCTATTCTTGTTAAGCATTAAATTTTTCCATGAAAGCTTTATCATTTCTTTCATATTTTTCTCCTATCTTATCATATTAATTCATATTCTTAATTATTTTTTTATCTTCTTTAACATTTCCGGTCTTCTATAACTATCATTCTACCTGCTCTTCTTGCAAGTTCATCATCATGTGTTATCATGATTATAGTATGTCCTTCCTTCTTGTTTAATTCTTCTAAAACTTTCATAACTTCTTCTGCATTCTTACTATCTAAGTTACCTGTTGGCTCATCTGCAAGTATTATAGCAGGGTCATTAAAAAGTGCTCTACCTATAGAAACTCTTTGTTGTTGACCTCCTGATAATTGATTTGGAAGTTTCTTTCTTTGTTCTGTTAATTCTAGTATTTCTAATATATTATTTAATCTTTCTTTATCAATCTTTCTTCCATCTAAACTTGCAGGTAATGTTATATTTTCTTCAACATTTAATATTGGAAGTAGGTTGAAAAATTGGTATATTATCCCCACCTTATTTCTCCTATATCTTGCAAGTTTACTACCTTTAAGTTTACGAATTTCTTCACCATCTACTAAAATACTTCCACTTGTTGGAGTATCTACTCCTCCGAAGCATATGTAATAATGTTGATTTACCACTACCTGATTTACCAACTATAGCTACAAATTCTCCTTTTTGTATATCTAAGCTAATACCATTTAATGCTATTGTCTTATTATCTTTTTTTCCATATTCTTTTCGTAAGTCTCTTACTTCTACTATACTCATAATTATTCCTTTCTTTTTCTCTAAACTTTAATTTAGATATAATATATTATACCACTCAATTGTTTTTTTAACATTATTTTTTTAAAATAAAAATGCTAGACAATTGTCTAACATTTCACATAATTAATTCATATTCTTTACAACTCTACTTTGAACTTCTAAATAATATGCTAATTCAGCTGAATTTAAAGATTCTTTTTTTATCTTATTAAATTCATTGTTTGCATTAGTATATTTTTCCATTATTCGATTATAATCAGTCATCATAGATACTGGGTTTGATGAAGAAGTATATTTTTTCATAAAGCTTGAATATTCTTTCATTGCAGATTCATAGCTATCCATAGCTTTTTTGAACTGTGGATCTATTGTATTAGATGTAGTTTTTGGAGACTCATTCTTTTTTTGTTCCTGTTCTTTTCTTTCCTTTGCTTTTTGTTCTTCCTCTGCTTTTTGTCTTTTAGCTCTTTCTTCCGCTTCTTTTTCTTCTCTTTCAGCCTTTTCCTTTGCTTCTAATTCCTGTTCCTCTTTCTCTCTTTTTTCCTTTTCTTCCTTACTTTCTTCTTTCTTAATAGTTATCTCCATCATATCATGTCTTATATATGTATTATTATCTTTATCAAGATATTCAATTTCTATCTTTAATAGATTATCATTCCTATTTTTAGCTGTATATTTATTACCTGTAAAATTTTCTTCTAAATCATATCCTTTTTGCTTAATTTTCTCAATATAATTTAAAAATTCCTTCTTATTTGCTATAAATAATCTCATAGAAAACCATTTATCAGTAGAATATAAAACTTTTCCTTTATCTGTATTATATTTTTCTATTGTATTAACTAACTGATTACTTGGCCATATAAAATTACTATATTCCTTTATTGCTTTGCTTTCATTACCTATTTTATCAACTGAAGTTTTAATATATATTACTAAAACTATAATAATTACTATTATTACAGGTCTTAATGCTTTTACAGACCATGCCTTTTTAAACATTTGGAATAAAAATAATACAATTTTTTTAAATATATCAAATATAACTTTAAATATATTTTTAAGCTTATCCATTATACTTCCTCCCATTAGCAATTCCCATTCCGATACTTCCATTATATATATATGCTTCGTCAATAGATATTATAAAAAATTAAATATATTTATTTCAAATTCATAGTAACTATAATATTACTAATCACTATTCAATTTTTTCACTTTTTTCCTAAATACTCTTGATTATATATATATATATATATAATGTTATTATAATATTTTAAAGGAGATATAATAATGAAAGAAAAAACTAAGTTTTGTAAACATTGTGGTGAAAAGATAGCAGAAGATGCTATTCTATGTACAAAATGTGGAAGACAAGTTGAAGATATTAACAAAAATAATAATCAAAATATAATAATAAATAATACAAACAACAATAATAATTCAGATCCTAGATTTAATAATCCTAAAAATAAATGGATCTCTATACTATTATTACTTTGTACAGGTTGTGGGCATAAATTTTATGAAGGCAAAATTATAATGGGAATTATTTATATATTAACTCTAGGATTTTTAGGGATAGGAATTTTTATAGATTTCCTTATTCTTCTTGGTAAACCAAACCCATACTATGTAATTATGGCGCCTCTTGTAGGACTCGAACCTACGACCTAACGGTTAACAGCCGTGCGCTCTACCAACTGAGCTAAAGAGGCATATAAAAATAAAAATCTGGCAACTCCCTATCTTTCCAACAAGGTAACTCGTTAGTATTTTCGGCACTAGAGAGCTTGACTTCTGTGTTCGGCATGGTTACAGGTATTTCCTCTCCGCTATTATCACCAGATATAATTGTTAATGTCCTTTTTTCTAGTACATTCAAAAATATATAGAGCACTATTTGTTCTAGGCAAAACCTTTTGGTTAAGCCCTCGATTATTAGTATTAGTCAGCTAAATGTGTCACCACACTTACACCTCTAACCTATCAACCAGTTAGTCTTACTGGAATCTTACCAACTTGACGTTGTGGGATATCTTATCTTAAGGGGGGCTTCACGCTTAGATGCTTTCAGCGTTTATCCCTTCCATACTTAGCTACACAGCTGTGCCACTGGTGTGACAACTGTTGCACCATTGGTATGTCTCCGCTCCAGGATGCGATGAGCCGACATCGAGGTGCCAAACCTCCCCGTCGATGTGAACTCTTGGGGGAGATAAGCCTGTTATCCCCAGGGTAACTTTTATCCGTTGAGCGATGGCAATTCCATTTTCTACCACCGGATCACTAAGACCTACTTTCGTATCTGCTCGAGATGTCTCTCTCTCAGTTAAGCTTCCTTATGCCTTTACACTCATTAGCACGATTTCTGACCGTGCCGAGGAAACCTTTGCGCACCTCCGTTACTCTTTAGGAGGTGACCGCCCCAGTCAAACTACCCACCTGACAATGTCCTCTGACCAGTTTATGATCACAAGTTAGAACTCTAATATCTTAAGGGTGGTATTCCAAGGTTGACTCCTTTAAGACTTGCGTCTTAATCTCATAGTCTCCCACCTATCCTGTACATAAGATACCAAAGCCCAATATCAGGCTATAGTAAAGCTCCATGGGGTCTTTCCGTCTTGTCGCAGGTAACTAGCATCTTCACTAGTACTACAATTTCGCCGGGTACATTGTTGAGACAGTGCCCAAATCATTACTCCTTTCGTGCGGGTCAGAACTTACCTGACAAGGAATTTCGCTACCTTAGGACCGTTATAGTTACGGCCGCCGTTCACTGGGGCTTGAGTTCAAAGCTTCAGATATAATGAATTATTCTTAACCTTTCCCCTTAACCTTCCAGCACTGGGCAGGAGTCAGCTCCTATACTTCATCTTGCGATTTAGCAGAAACCTGTGTTTTTGTTAAACAGTTGCTTGGGCCTATTTACTGCGACTGGTTTTTACACCAGCACCCCTTATCCCTAAGTTACGGGGTCAATTTGCCGAGTTCCTTAACAATGCTTCTCCCGCTCGTCTTAGGATCCTCTCCTCATCTACCTGTGTCGGTTTGCGGTACGGGCAGTCTACACAACTACATAAGACTTTTCTCGCCACTTGCCTCTTGATGATTCGTTGCTTTATTTCACTATATGTTGCCATACGAGTTTTTCCTCTTCCTCGCTCATCTTCTTCAAATGTGTCCTCTTATGCATTATACATGTATACTGGTGCAGGAATCTTAACCTGCTATCCATCGGCTACGCCCTTCGGCCTCACCTTAGGTCCCGACTTACCCTGGGCGGACGAACCTTCCCCAGGAAACCTTAGATTTTTGACGGCAAAGATTCTCACTTTGCTCTCGCTACTCATTCCGGCATTCTCTCTTCTATACTGTCCATATGTCCTCTCGATCATACTTCATCCTGTATAGAACGCTCCTCTACCACTCATTAATTTCTTAATGAATCCGCAATTTCGGTGTATAACTTAGCCCCGGTAATTTTCCGCGCAACTTCACTCGACCAGTGAGCTATTACGCACTCTTTAAATGAATGGCTGCTTCTAAGCCAACATCCTGGTTGTCTGCGCAAAATCACATCGTTTTCCACTTAGTTATATCTTAGGGACCTTAATTGACGGTCTGGGCTCTTTCCCTTTTGACCACGGAACTTAGCTCCCGTAGTCTGACTCCTGAACTTCCCTTATGGTATTCGCAGTTTGATAAAGTTTGGTAACCTTTGTTTGGCCCCTAGCTCATTCAGTGCTCTACCCCCATACGGTTTTTGTTCAAGGCTAGCCCTAAAGCTATTTCGAGGAGAACCAGCTATATCCGAGTTCGATTAGAATTTCTCCGCTATCCACACCTCATCCAAAGACTTTTCAACGTCTACTGGTGCGGACCTCCACTAGATTTCACTCTAGCTTCATCCTGGACATGGATAGGTCACTCGGTTTCGGGTCTACTACATATGACTTAATTTCGCCCTATTCAGACTCGCTTTCGCTTCGGATATTAGTCTTAAACTCTTCTCCTTGCCATATACAGTAACTCGCCGGACCGTTCTGCAAAAAGTACGATATCACACTTTAACGTGCTCTATCTGCTTGTAAGCATAGGGTTTCAGATTCTATTTCATTCCCCTCCCGGGGTTCTTTTCACCTTTCCCTCACGGTACTATTTCACTATCGGTCACCAAGTAGTATTTAGCCTTACGGGATGGTCCCCGCTCATTCACACAGGATTTCTCGTGTCCTGTCTTACTCTGGATCATACTCTTCCTTCTTTCGTGTTTCATATACGAGACTTTCACTCTCTTTGGTGTGCTTTCCCAAAACACTTCTACTACACTCTTTCTTGGAATTTGTTGCATGTCCTAACCCCTGTTAGTGATTGCTCACTCAGGTTTGGGCTTTTCCGCTTTCGCTCGCCACTACTTACGGAATCATTTTTATTTTCTCTTCCTATGGGTACTAAGATGTTTCAGTTCCCCACGTTCCCCTCTATCACACTACTTTGCTCATGTGATGATAATCTAGCATTTACCTAGATTGAGTTCCCTCATTCGGATATCTACGGCTCTTTGGATATGTGCTCCTCCCCGTAGCTTTTCGCAGCTTATCACGTCCTTCATCGGCTCTTGGTGCCAAGGCATTCCCCCTACGCTCTTAGTAGCTTAACCTTTTTTTCTTCGGTTTTTAAAACATTTTCTCTTATTGTTAATTTTTCTTAACTGTTCTCTTTCGGTTTTAATTGTTTTAAACTGTACTATACTTTCGTATACTAGTTTTACCTTGCTCTATATATTTTTCAATGTACTGTTTTTTTGTTT
>QWCT01000680.1_pt1 | contig 28564 bp, 38 predicted proteins | sample 1972681 | NCBI WGS metagenome assembly QWCT01 (sample SAMN09866701, study PRJNA288562) | Human oral metagenome isolate pre3_saliva, whole genome shotgun sequencing... | isolation source: mouth | host: Homo sapiens | place: USA: California | reverse complement strand
ACACAATCACAATACAGAACTACGGCATTTTCGTAGTTACTAAAACAAGCTATGAGTCATTGAGGATTGGAGACGAGGTGAGGTTATGAGACCGAAATTTAGAGCGTGGGATAGCGCAAAAAAAGAAATGTTCAAAGATACTTTCGCAATTACAGAAAGTGGGCAAGTTGTAGTGGTTGAACAGGAGGACGTCATGTCCCCTCCAGATTATGTTTTTGTTAATCATCTGGTCATCATGCAATCAACAGGATTGTTTGACAAAAATAACAAAGAGATTTTTGAGGGGGATGTAGTTAGACAAGTACGAACCCAGCCGACAACGGAAAATGAAATAATTATAGGCGTTGTAACCATGCTTGAGGGTGCTTGGTTGATTATGAATGACGGTGAGCAATTAGCTAGCCAACTGTGGTCAGAGACTGACGAAAACGAAATTATCGGCAACGTCTGCGAAAATGAAGATATTTTGGAGGATATGGAATGAAACCTAAAAAATATCCGTACTTAGGAGCTAAAAAGGCAAAGAAAACAACTCAAGAAGATAAGTTGGAACTTGTAGCATTTCCAAACATTGCGATCAGGAAAGATTTGCTCAAGCATGTCGACACGGTTGTCAGCTACCATTCTAGCGCTAGTATTATTTACTTCAGAATTCCAAAAGTTTTTGGGCTTGGATACGATGAACAAAAAGCAAAAGTAAATCTAAGCTATGAGGAAACAATCAAAATACTTAATAGATACTAAAATAAAAAAGCCAAGACACTCTCTGCCTCAGCTATAATCTCAATAATATTATTATACCACAAAAGGAGATAGAGAGTGAACAAGGCTAAAGAGTTACTTGATGAACTACAGAATTTGGATGAAGAGATACAGAATCGAATAGACGAAATTGAGCTCAGTAAATTGATTGATAAAATGCCTAAGCCTGCAAGTCGAACAATTTTAAGGATGGTTTATATTCAGAAAGCAAGCGTGTATGATATGATGGATCATCTTGATTGTAGCAAGACAACTTTTTACAAAAAAAAGAAAGATGCAATCCGTGAATTGGGTGCTGTAGTTGATAAATGCGAACTAATGCGAACTAATGCGAACTAGATTTAAGTGCACTGGTCAATCAATCGTGCTATTATAGTATCATCAAGAATTAAAGCAAAGGCACCTTAGGCAAAAGCCTAGAAAAGCTTCTGAAAAACTGCTGGCTTGGGTTACCAGTGGCGATAGAGTAGGATGTTTTAATATCGCAAAAAAAGGCTACAAAAAAATAAAAAAGAAAAGGTAAGAATATAATATCGATTCTAACAGAGGTCAGTAGTCGCCTCTCGTTAAGTCACTCATTGAGTGGCTTTTTGATTTTCAAGAAATGGAGGTGATGGAAAATGGGATGACCGAAAAACAAAAGCTTTTTGCCGATGAGTACATCATCAGTTTAAACGCTACACAAGCATATAAAAAAGCGTATCCGAATATTAAAAAGGACGAGGTGGCTCGAGCAAATGGAAGTCGATTGCTTGCAAATGCTAACGTAAAGGCCTATATAGACGAACGACTGGAAAAACTAAAGTCCGAGCGTGTCGCAGATCAGCAAGAAGTACTTGAATTTTTAACGGCTGTCATGCGTGGTGAAATAACTGAGCCTTTATTGGTGCTTGACGGTGACGGCTATCAAAAAGTCATTGATGCTAAACCGAATGTGTCGACAAGAAAGAGTGCTGCGGTTGACCTTGGTAAACGTTACGGCTTATTCGTTGATAAACAAGAAATCACACAACGCACTATTGATATTAAGGTTGGTGATTGGGATGATGAAGACTAAGCCAAGAATAAATATCATCATTGAGCATCCTAGCCGTGTCTTTAACAAGCATATATTCGATAAGCTATATGACTATTCAACGTTTACCGAGGTTCACTACGGCGGCGCTTCGAGCGGTAAAAGTCATGGCGTTATTCAAAAGGTAGTCTTCAAGGCGTGTCAAAACTGGAAGCATCCACGCAAGATTCTATTTTTGCGTAAGGTAGGGTCCACGGTTCACGATTCAATCTTTGAGGATGTGAAACAGTGCTTAGATTCCTGGAGCTTACTTGACAAGTGCAAGGTCAACAATTCGGCTTATCGGATTGAGCTACCGAATGGCGCACAATTCATCTTCAAAGGGCTGGACAACCCAGAGAAAATCAAGTCAATCAAGGGCGTTTCTGATGTGGTCATGGAAGAGGCTTCTGAGTTCACATTAGACGACTACACACAGTTGACTTTGCGTTTGAGGGACAAGAAACACTTGAATAAGCAGATATTCTTGATGTTTAACCCGGTATCGAAAGTAAACTGGACTTATAACGCATTCTTTGTGAAGAAGCCCAAAAATACAGTTGTTTATCATACTTCATACAAGGACAATCGCTTTTTAGACAAGGTGACAATCGAGAATATCGAGGAACTGGCAAACAGAAACGAAGCATACTACAAGATATATGCTTTGGGTGAGTTCGCAACTCTGGACAAGTTAGTCTTTCCGAAGTACGAGAAACGATTACTTAATAAAGACGAGCTGGCGCATCTGCCGGCTTATTTTGGTCTTGACTATGGCTTTATCAACGACCCGTCAGCTTTGATGTATATCAGGATTGATGATGCAAACAGGAAGCTTTATGTAATCGAGGAATTTGTAAGAAAAGGATTGACGAATGACAAGATCGCAGAAAGTATCAAGGCCCTTGGGTATGCCAAGGAAGAAATACGGGCCGACTCAGCAGAAAAGAAATCGAACCAGGAATTACGAAACCTTGGCATCCCTCGGGTCATTGACGTGCAGAAAGGTCCTGGATCGGTCATGCAAGGAATTCAGTATCTCTTACAGTACGATTGGATAGTCGATGAACGATGTGTGAAGCTGATTGAAGAACTTGAAAATTATACTTGGAAGAAAGACAAAAAGACGAACGAATACATCAACGAGCCAGTAGATAGCTATAACCACTGCATAGATGCGATACGTTACGCATTGCAAGATAGAATCTATCAAACAAGAAAAGACGTGGACGTTGACAAGGCTATCAGTAAGATTAACAAGATGTTTAGGAGGTAGGAAGTGGATAAAGTAAACGAATTTGAACATGGTATAGACACGACAACAAAGACGAGGTTTGACAGTCTATACTTTGGAACAATCGCAAACGAGCAATTCAGATACGCTTCAAGTGATGAATTGTTAGGAACTGCGAACGGTAAGAAGACTTTTAGAGATATGATTGATACTTTCTTTACTAGTCAGCAAAAACGCTTGAAAGTGCTATCTTCGTATGCTAAAGGCGACAATTACAGTATTTTGAACGGGCATAGACGACTTGACAACGAGAAAGCAGATTATCGAGTCCGTCATAAATGGGGCGGATATATTTCTAGCTTTGCAACTAGCTATGTTATCGGTAACCCTGTTTCGGTCGGTATTCTTGAGGGCGCAAACAAAGAGCAGCTTGACACAATTCAAGAAATTGAGTGGAACAATGACATTAACGCATTGAACGGAGATTTAGCGCTTGATGCTTCAATCTATGGTCGTGCTTTTGAATATCATTTCAGGGATAAAGACGGAGCGGACAGAGTTGTTTCTATCAGTCCGCTTGAAATGTTTGTGATCCGTGATTTAACAGTTGAACAAAATATTATTTTAGCTGTTCATCTTCCAGTATTCGCTGATAAAGTGAACATGACGGTTTATACGAAAGACCAAGTTATCACTTATAAGCCTTATACAACAAATGCAGTACGCTTGATTGTCGATACAATCACGAAACACGAATACAAAGATGTACCGGTCGTTGAATGGTGGAATAACCGCTATCGAATGGGCGACTTTGAAAGTGAAATCCCATTGATTGATGCTTACGATGCTGGACAATCTGACACGGCCAATTATATGTCAGACTTGAATGATGCAATGCTTCTAATCAAGGGAGACCTTGAAGCATTAGGTTTATCAGCAAGTGACATTGCTAAGATGAAAGATGCTAACACGCTACTACTTCAAACTGGAATTAGTGCAAATGGACAACAAACAAGCGCAGATGCTGGATATATCTATAAACAGTATGACGTACAAGGCACAGAAGCGTATAAAAACCGTTTAGCAAACGACATTCATCGTTTCAGTCGTATTCCTAACCTTGAAGATGACCGCTTCAATGCTACTTCATCAGGCATTGCGCTGCTTTATAAAATGATTGGCCTTGAACAAGTCAGAAAAGATAAGGAAACGTTCTTTACTAAGGCTTTGCGTCGTCGCTATGAATTGATCAGTAACATTCACAAGGCTATTAATAAGCCGTCGATTGAAGCGAACAAGTTGACATTTACATTTCATCCGAATATTCCACAAGATGTATGGAATGAAATTAAAGCGTATATCGAAGCTGGTGGAGTAGTATCGCAAGAAACATTGATGAACAATGCTAGCTTTACAGACTACAAGACAGAGCAAGGGCGCATTTTGAAAGAAAGTGGAGCAAGTGACAACGAGATCATGCAGTTAGTAGGTGGCATGAATGAGCAAGAAAGCTGATAACAGATTATATAACGCAGAACGTAAGGCACAAGCTGAACTAATCAAACGTGACTTAGACCGTGACAAACTGATAACGCAGTTATATCAAGAAAGCTATGACAGACTGCAAGCGCAGATAGATAAGTTTTATCTTGGTTATGCTGGGCGTGAGGGTTTGACGAAGCAAGAAGCCATGAAGCGTGCTTCAGAGTTTGACGTTACCAAGTTTTCGGAACGGGCAAGAAAAGCCGTTAAAGAGAAAGATTTCAATCACAAGACTAATTCATGGTTACGAGTTTATAACTTGAAAATGAAAGTCAGTCGCTTGGAACTTTTAAAAGCTGAGTTAGGACTTGAAATTAACAGTTTGACAAGTAACCTTGATGAAGTCTTTGACAAGGCACGTAGGAGCGAATATTTAGCCGAATACAAGCGACAAGCTGGTATCTTAGGTATTTCATCCAAAGGAGCAACAAAGCGCTTAGATTCGATTTTAGACGCTGATTTTTACGGTCAATCTTTTTCTAGTCGAGTTTGGGGCAAAAATGGACTTCAATCCATGCTTCAAAAAGATGTTTTCGCTTCGTTGAATCGTATATACACGGACATGAACGGCTACCAAAAAGAGATGAAGCGACTATCTGAAAGGTATAATGCGAGTGAATCAAGCGCTAAACGGTTGTTAAAGACCGAAATAGCAAGAATAAATGCTGACACAGACCACGCTATGTTGCAAGATAATGGCTTTACTCATATGATTTTTGTAGCAGAAAGTGGCGCTTGTGACATATGTAGGCCATTAAATAACACGGCAGTACCCATTGATAAAGTTGAAAAAGGTGTAAATATGTTTCCTATGCATCCAAATTGCAGATGCTCAGCGTATGGACATATTGAAATGAAGTACAAAGACGGAAGAAGTACGCTTGACCGTGAAGCCCCGAACGGTGTTTGGGGGCATAGTGTCGATCCTGAGTTCAAGAATGGGCCGGAACAGATTACAGGGAACAAAAATAAGGTCCTGCTACATTCAGAGTCTTATCGTTCTGTAAAAGATGAATGGTTATCGAATGTCAATCCTAGCAAAGCTAAAGTATCGGAAATGAATTTTTGGGAGTATAATGGTCAGAAATATCAAGTTGATGGAAAGCATGTAGTGCTAGATCATTCTCAAAAAGAGAAAGAAGTAGGGGATTGGTTATCTAAATTGTTTGGTAAACACGTCCAAATGGTACCAAGGGTTAATTATCCAAAAAATATTCCTACTCCAGATTATTTAATTGAAGGAATGAAATTTGATTTAAAAGAAATTTCTGGAAATGGAAAGAATGTTTTTGATAACGCATCAAAAAAAGCAAAGGAGCAAGCTGAAAATATTGTGTTTGATATCACGAACACTCCACTGACTGAACAAGAAATCTTAGAGCGATTAGAAGGGATATATAAGTCTGGTCGTCGAGGATTGAATAGAGCCATATTGAAGAAATCAGATGATTTAATTGATATTTTAGAACCAAAAGAAAAATAGAGGTGTCCCACCTCCTACCGCAGAATGAACTGTTTCAAGGGGAGATGGAAAACCTCTATTTACTAACTACATTATAACTCATAATGCGTTTTTTTTCAACAAAAAGAGTAAAAAATAAAAATATTTAACTGTATATAACCTATACGGTTTTTTTATTGTCCAAACCGTGCTTACGACACTAAAAGGCGCATGAGTTCGAGGGGGTTGCTCGTTAAAGCGTAGAGAAAGGAGCCAAACATGGCAGAAGAACAAACACAGACAGTTGATACTCAAGTTCAGGACACTACGGTTGAGGAACAAGCTAGCAATCCGAAACAAGAACCTGAAAAGACGGTATCAATCGCAGAAATGCAACGCAGACTTGAACAAGCTGAGAGAAAACACGCTCAATCAACACAAGAAGCGATTGCTAAGGCTTTAGAGAAATACAAAGCGGAAACAGAACTATCGGGCAAAGAACTCGAAGAATACCGCAGAAAAGAAGCTGAAGCAGAAAAGCAATCACTACTTGATAAAATCGCTGGACTTGAGAAAGAACAGATCAAGCGAGAATTGACAGATGAAGCTATTAAAACTCTATCAAGTCGTAAGTTGCCAGTAAATGATCGTGTCCTTGCTTTTGTCGTAAAAGATACGGCAGATGGCACACTTCAAGCTATTTCAGACTTTGAAAGCATTATTAGTGAAATCAAGTCTGAATACACACAATCAGAACCGCCCGCAGTAAGTACTGCTTTTGGTGGTTCAAAAACTCAATCAAGCGGAGAAATCTTCCGCAACTCAAGAATTATCTAAAGGAGATTTTATAAATGACAGTACAAACTTTTAACCCTTCTAAAGTCCTTGTTTCACAGAAACCAGACGGAACTCTTCACAAAGAATTTACAGACATCATCATGAAGGAAGTAGCTCAAAACTCTATCGTGATGCAACTTGGTAAGTATCATGAAATGGACGGCAAACAAGAAAAAACAGTCCACGTTCAAACTGACGGCGTTTCAGCTTACTGGGTAAATGAAACAGAAACAATCAAGACTGACAAGCCTGAAATCGTACCAGTAACGCTTCGTGCTCACAAACTTGGTATCATCCTTCTTGCTTCTCGTGAGGCGCTCAACTACACTTGGGAAAAATTCTTTGAAGACATGAAACCACAGATTGTAGAAGCGTTCTACACTAAAATTGACGAAGCCGGACTTTTGGGGTATGAAACACCATTTGCAAATTCAGTTGCTAAGGCTGCTAAAGATGCAAGTAAAGTTATTGGCGGACCAGTAACTTATGAAAATATCTTGAAATTGGAAGACAAACTTTTGGACGACGACATCGAAATCAACGCTTTTGTATCTCGTGTGTCAAACCGTTCAGCGCTTCGTGATGCTCGTGACGGCGACAAGAAAACTATTTACGACAAGGACGCTAACAAACTTGACGGAACAGTTGTTGTTGACATGAAGTCTAAACAATTCAAGAAAGGTGACTTGCTCGCAGGTGACTTCGACCACCTTATCTACGGTGTACCTTACAACATCAATTACAAGATTTCAGAAGAAGGTCAAATCACGACTGTTAAGAACGCAGACGGAACTCCAGTAAACCTATTTGAACAAGAAATGATTGCAATCCGTTGCACAATGGATATCGCAGTTATGATCACTAAGACAAACGCATTTGCTAAGTTGACAGATGCGACAAACGTCTAATCTTGAAAGGGGGTATTAAATGGCTTATATCGTAACAGAAAACATCATTGATACCAAAGACAACAATCGACTATACGAGAAAGGCGAGGTTTATCCTCGTCTTGACTTAAATGTGTCAGATGCTCGCATTAAAACGCTTTTGAAAAAAGGCGTTATCAAATCAAACGGGGATCCGGGCGATATTGTCTTGCCTGAAAATGAACCCGCTGAAAAAATCGAAGAAGAAGCAGGGGAATAATCATGGATAATGCCCAACTTGCTAAAATCAAGCGTCGGTTGGGTATTGACCTTGCCGACACAAAAGAAAATGACTTGTTAAATGACCTAGTTGAAGATGCTGAAAGCTACTTCAAATCACTTACTGGTTCGGTATATATCGACAGTAAGTATAATTTCATGATTGAAAATATTGTTTATAAACTTTACGGGCGCAAGGGTTCGGAAAGCGTATCGAGTGAAACCGTGGACGGCTATTCAGTCACTTATCAAGATTTTGATAACCTATTCAAGCCTTATATGGCTATCTTGAACAAAGATTTTGGCCTTGACGGTTCACAAAGACAGCGTGGAAAGGCTATTTTTCTATGAAAACGCCTCACAGAATCACACTCGTCCGATGTAAAGGCGTTGCTAAGTACAATCCGGAAACGGATAGCTACGACAATCAAGCTGAACAAACCGAAGTCGTACCATGTTTTGTGAATTTCATTCAAAAAGCAAAGGTTTTTGAGTTATATGGCAGTCGAACAGACGTCGTCATGATTTGCAGATTTCAGCAAGAACAAAAACCGTTCTTGTATGCAATTTATGACGGCTTCAAGTATGAACCGTTTGACAGCGTAGAAGCTTCTAAAAGCGCCATACGGCTTAAAAGGACGGTTAAAGTATAAATGGGTGCAAGTATTGAATGGCACGGCCTAGAGAAGCTGACAAGCGCGATATACAACGCTCACCCTAAAGCAGTTGAACAATCTATTCAAGTGTTGAAAAACAAAGCTGAAAAAGGGAAAAAGGTTGCTAGAGATTTAGCACCTAAAGACACCGGCTTTTTAAAAGACCATATAAGCGTTTCATATCATGGTATGGAAGCATGGATAACGGGAAGTGCATCTTATACGGGTTATCAAGAATATGGCACACGTTACATGGCAGGCAAACCACACTTCAGACCGATGCTTGAACAGATTACGCCGGAATTTCAACAAGATATGACAAACGTCATGAAAGGAGTTTTTAAATGACACCAAACCATGATCTATTCAGAAAGATATTTGCTATCAGCGATGCCAGGGTTGATACATACGATTATTTGCCCAGTGCTGATGCAAGTTATCCGTTTGTTTATATCGGTGAAAATAACGGTTCAGACACGCCAAATAACGACTTGATTGGTACGGCAAGGCAAACAGTCCATATTTACGGAATACGAGCGCACAGAGCCAAAATAGACGACATTTCAGCCTATCTTGAGAATGTATTGAAGCATTTGAAAGAGGGTTATGAGTATAACTTCAATCATCGAACAACAGAAAAACAAGTCATCCCAGATAACACAGACGTCCAGCCTTTACTTCATATTGTGCTGGACTTTACTTTTAATTACACCAAAAAGGAGAAATAATAAATGGCAGATTTAATTTTGGGGAAAGACGTCATCGCCTTTTTCCGTCGCTACGCAGATCGCACAAAACAAGATGCGGGCAAGGTACGCTTCCAATCTGAGCTTTCTATCAAACAAGAAAAGAACGTAGAAAGCACTAAAACTAAAGATGGTGTCGTAAACTCAATTTCAGACGGAGAAACAAGCGGAGAATTTAAGTCACTCGCTTACCGTGAGGACGGCGACACAGTGAACATGTGGAAAGAAATGCGCAAATGGTTCAAAGCAAATGATAAAATCGAATGCTGGATCGTTGACCTCGGAAGCAAGAAGCAAGAGGGTGGCGTTGATAAGTATGACGTAGAATACTATCAAGGCTACTTTAAGAACTTTGAATTGTCAGCACCGTCAGACGACAAGGTTGAATTGTCTTATGAAGTCGCTATTGACGGAAACGGTGTATTGCACACTGACAAGTTGACAGAAACACAAAAACAAGCAGTCGCAAGCGCACAATACAACTACCACACACTCGAAAAAGAAACAGACGGGGCAGGCGTTCCGGTTTAATAGTGGTATTTACAAGGGCATTCATTTGCCCTTTATTTTTTTTACTTAAAAGGAGAAACGAAACATGATTTTAAAAATTGGAGAACGTGATTACACTTTACGCTTTGGACTTGGATTCTTGCGAGAAATGAACAAACTTCATTCTGCTGAACTTGAGGGAATGAAAACTGGATATGGTGCAATGACCTTGTTTAACGCCGGACAAGCGCTTAATGATCCAATGGCTTTTGTGGATATCATCAAAGCTGGAACAGTAACCGAAGCACAGAAACCAAGCAATGAAGCGATTGAAAAATTCTTGGAAGATTTGATTTTGAATGACGAATACGACAAGACAATCAACGAAATTGTGGCTGAGTTAAAAGCATCTCCCCTACTCAAAAAAGCTATGAACCTAGTCGAGTAAGGGAGAATCAAGGTTCAAATTTTGGCTATGATGAAGCAATAGCCTTGCTCATAGCTAGACACAATATGACCTTTTTAGAAGCTTCTCGGACTACGCTAGAAGAATTTGAAATCTATAATATGGCCTATCTTATCCAACAAGAAGATAGGCGCTACCATTCAGCAATTCAAGCGTGGTTCAATCAAACTGTCCAGGCTACAAAAGGCAAAGGAAAGAGCGCAAGATCAGCTTATAAGACGTTTGACGATTTTTACAATCACAAAGACGAGTTTGACAAGATTTTCAACAAAGAAGAAGTCAAACAAGTCAACAACAAACGATTGAGCCTTGCTGATAGAAACAGAAGACTTAATCAATCAATGAAAGAAAGGGGGTAACTCATGGGAGCAAATTTTGACGTTACCGCCATACTGAAAGCCAATGTTTCAGACTTCGCAGCGGGTTTGAAAGAAGCGCAGATGTCAATTCAAAGCCTAAAAAATCAGACTGGCTCAAGCCTTGAGAAAGTAAGCAATAGTCTTTCTGTAATTGGAGCAGAAGCGTTGAAATTAGGTTCAGCGTTGTCAATCGGTTTGACAGTTCCGGTTGCGAGTGCTTTGGGTGGTGTCATAAAATCTTATGCTGATCTAGAACAAAGTCTTGGCGGGGTTGAAACGCTTTTCAAAGACAACGGAACAAGCGCCATTCAGCTTGCCAAAAAGTACAATATCACGGCAAAAGAAGCGCAAAATCTTTACGACACAATGGAAGAAAAAGGCGCAAGCGTTATTGCTAACGCAAACAAGGCTTTCAAAACAGCCGGTGTAAGCGCAAATAGCTATATGCAACAAGTTACGTCGTTCTCAGCAACCTTGCTTCAAGGTTTAGGCGGTGATACTGAAAAGGCTGCGCAATATGCGGATAAGGCACTCGTTCAAATGGCAGATAATGCTAACAAAATGGGAACGAATATGACCGATATCCAAAACGCATATCAAGGATTTGCAAAAGATAACTATACTATGCTGGATAACTTGAAACTCGGCTATGGTGGTACGCAGTCAGAAATGGCTCGACTTGTCAACGAATCCGGAGTTTTGAATGGTGCATTTGAAGCAACAGCCGAAAATGTGAAAGATATTCCGTTCCATACGTTGATTGAAGCTATCGGAATTACGCAAGATAGGCTCGGAATCACGGGAACAACTGCAAAAGAAGCAAGCGAAACTGTTTCCGGTTCATTCTTTGCAATGAAAGCAGCCGCAGAAAACTTTGTCGCTGGACTTGGACACGATGAAGCAGATATTGCCGGTTTAATGGAAGACTTGAAAGATACGATTTTGACTTTCAAAGATAATGTAGTAAGAGTTCTTTTGACAATATGGGATAACTTACCACTTGAGCCGTGGCAAAAATGGACTGGTTTAATTGCTACGTTATCCGGACCGGCACTAATTGCTATCGGGGCGGTAACTTCGGGCGTTGCTAAAATGATTTCTATTTTCAGCTTTTTGAGTAGTCTAGTATCTCAAATTTCAGCACTTTTCACAGTTGCAGAGGGTGGCGGTGGAATCTTCAGTGCTATTGCTGGGGCAATTGGGACGGTAGGTAGTACCGTTCTTGCTGTTATTGCAGTAGTTGCAGCACTCATTGCTATTCTTGTCGGAGTATATAACACTAGCGAAGACTTTAGAAATAAAGTCAATTCAGCCTGGGAAGCGGTCAAAAGCGCAATCAATAGCGCAGTACAAGCGATTGCCTCGTTTGTAAGTGATATTTGGGGCAAAATGACATCATGGTGGCAAGAAAACCACGAACTAATCGAACGTGTGGCAACTAAGGTATGGAATCAAGTCAAAACCATAGTAGAAACCGTAACAAACTTTCTAGCACCTATCATTGAAGCGACTTGGAACGCTATCGTGACAACAGTCAAAAGCGTTTGGAATATCATTAAAATAGTTATCGGCAACAGTTTAGATGCTATTTTGGGTATTATTAAAGCCGTTATGCAAATCATGGACGGTGACTGGTCGGGTGCATGGGAAACAATCAAAGCGACTGCAAACAACGCATTCGAGGGAACGAAGAACCTATTAAAAGCAATTTGGGACGGTATCATTCAATTTTTAAGTTCCGGACTTGATTATTTAAAAACACTTTGGAACTCAGCTTGGAGCGTTTTAAGCGTGGTAGTCATGCCTGTTTGGGATTTCATCAAGAATATCATCGACACAACAATGAATGCGATCAATACATTCATTAGTACAACGCTTACGACTATTCAGACTTTGTGGAATACAACATGGAACGCAATTTCAGCGTTTATAAGTCCTATTTGGGAAACAATCTCAACCACGATTACAACAGTTATGACGACAATTTGGACGTATATTCAATCAGCTATGAACGTTATTAGTACAATCTTCAGTTCAGCGTGGGAGATTATCAAAGCGACGTTTGCAGCGGTATTGCTGACTATCTACGGAATTGTTACTGGTAACTTCGATTTAGTAAAAGAAGCTATCTCGAACGCATGGACGATTATCCAAGAAAAAACTGGCGAAGTTTGGAACGCAATCGTTACATTCTTGTCAACGATTTGGGAAAACATCAAATCAGCGGTTTTGAATGCGTGGGAAAACGTCAAGACAACCATTTCAAACGCCATTGAAACGGCTAAACAGACAATTATCAATGTTTGGAACGCAATCGTGGCTTACTTGAAAGGCGTTTTAGAAAATATCAAGTCAAGCATCTTGAGTGCTTGGGAAAACGTGAAATCGACTGTTTCAAATGCTATTGAGAATATCAAAAATGCAGTTGTTAACGGTTGGAATAACCTAGTAAATACAATTACGGGTGCTGGACCTAGAATTGTATCAGCAACGCAAAGCGGATTTAGAAATGCGGTTGCAGCCGCTCGTGACTTTGTAAGTAACGCTTACAACGTCGGGCGTAATCTTATTATGGGATTTGTCAACGGTGTCAAAAACGCTGCAGGCGCTTTGATTGACGCTGTAGGCGGTGCGGTTCAAGGTGCTATTGATTGGGCAAAAGGCTTACTCGGTATTCACTCACCGTCACGAGTTTTCAGACAGTTTGGTGAATACACCGACGAGGGATTCATTATCGGTGTCAATAATCGAGCCGGCGCAGTCGTGAAATCAGTTGGCAACATGGCACAAGGGGCGATTGATGCCTTTAGTGGCAAAGACTTAGCTGGCAACCTACAAAGTGAACTAGGCGCTGTTGACGGCGAACTAGGTCGCTTGTCAGGATATAATACATCCGTTGACTTTAACGGTGGTACAATCACAGTTGGACAGCAATCCGCTGATATTGTTCTTAAAATGGGTAACACGACTTATAGAGCGTTTACTGAAGATATTACAAGCGCTCAAGAAATGGAATTGACCTTGGCAAATTACTAGAAAGGAGAAAGCTATGTATGGATATTCAAAACTAGAAAAACATAACGAAAACGTGGCTTTCGAGCCAAGCGATAACATGACAATAAACAGTATTCCAATACATCAAGTTGTACAAGGGTACAGACAGTTGACTGTTAGCGGTAGAGGTCTAGTAGGGCAAACAGTCAAAACCACTTCAATCGCTGGTCGTCGTGGCGTTTGGGTTGAAGATATTTCAGAGTCTGAACGGGTGCTAGAAATCAAATATCAGTTGACAGCGGACTCAAGCGCTGATTTAAGAAATAAATTCAACCGTTTGAATGGTTTTTTACGTTCACTTTCATATGAAAGTGAAATGTTAGAGGTATCATTTAAAGATGAACCTGATTATATTTACTACGCCATTTTTAACAGCGCAGATGCTATCGAAGAAAACGCACTAACTATTGTTAGTCGTTTTTCTTTGCTAGTCCCTGATGGTTTCAAGAAAAAGATAGTGCAAACATCAACAGGTCAAATCAGGTTGCAAGATGCTAAACAAGTAACCCCTGTATCAATCAAAGTTACAACAACGAAGCCAACAAGTGAAGTTAAAATCACAAATGGCAGACAGACAATATCATTTACTGGAACATACGAAGGCGCACAAGATATTATGATCGAGTTTTTACAAGACGAAGTGAAAGCGACTTATAAAAACCGTAGTATTTTAAGTCAATTAGATCTATTTAGTGATTTAGAAAATTTCAAGGTCAGAAACTTTGATGATATCACGGCTACAAATGCAACGGTTAGGGAAGTGAAATGGAGGGATGAGCAACGATGATTTACTTATTCGATAAAGACGAGAAACTAATTAAGCTTGTCAAAAAAGAAGCTATCAAGACTGCTCTCCAAAAGTTCGCTTTGACTACTGAAAAATACGTATCTGACAGGCTCACAGTTGAGATGAAAGGTTTGAACAAACAAGAGTTTGATAGCGTTGAATATATGGCTATTCAGTCAATCGAAGATGCGCATACATTTCATTATTTCTATATTGCTCAAAAATTTTCTGAAAATACAACTACTTTAATTGGCGTTCAGTCAGGTATTGAAGAATTAAGAAAATCCGTTGTTTTAGACAAAAGACCACATAATACATTTGCTAGACCTATTATTAATGAACTGCTTGCTGGTACTAACTGGCAAGCACGTTTTGTTAGTGAAACAAGTCAACGATCAACAAACTTTTACTATATTTCAACATTTGAAGCCTTGAAAAAGGTTTGTCAAGTTTGGAATTTAGAGATGCAGTTCTTTGTTGAAGTGAACGGCAATAAAATAGGCGCACGCTATATTGATTTCAAACAAAAAATAGGCGAAGCTACTGGAAAGCGTGTCGTTTACGGACACAATGCCTTGCAAATATTGCAAGAAGTAGAGCGCACAAACTTATTTACTGCTTTAATCGGGCGTGGTAAAGGTGAAGAAGTCAGCTCACCAAGTGAAGAAAACGCACAAGGTACTTATGGGCGCAGAATTACATTTGAGGATGTCGTTTGGGAAACTAAAAAAGGCAATCCAGTAGATAAACCAAAAGGTCAAAAATATGTTGAACTTCCTGAAATGACGAAACGCTACGGTATCAAGAATGCGGACGGTTCAATGCGTGCAAAAATAGGCTTTGCAGTCTTTGAAGATGAAGAAGATAAAAACGCATTGATTAAGCGTACTTATGATGAACTTGTGAACGCATCAAGACCACAGTTGACTTTGAAAACCTCAACTGTTTATCTGAAAGGCGTTAAAATCGGCGATACTATCCGTGTTGTTAGACATGATAAGAAGCTAGACTATGACACCCGTATTTTTGAAATAACATTTAACCGTTTAAATAACGAGTCAAGCGATATTAAATTGGGCGATAGGATTTCAGAAAGCAATGAAGCTAAAATCCAAAATATCGCTAGTCAGAAAGTAGATGAATTAGTTTCAAGCGGCTTTAATAACATCATTTCAAAACTTCCTGAATTTTTGCCAAGCGCTGACGGTTTCAATAATAACTGGTACGGCAAGGATGACCCTACAAAGAAATATGCTGGCAAAGTGCTAGTCAATGATATATGGTTCAAACCCGACCCTGAACACGAAGGACAGATAATTATGTTACGTTGGACGGGCGAAGTTTGGCAAGAAATTATTAGAAGCAATAGTAAACAAGAAATCATTGCTGAAATCGAACGTCAGTTTGGAAATCTTAATAATTCAGCACTTGAAGAAGTTAAACGCAGAACTGACGAAGCCTTGAAAAAAGCTGGTGCAAGTGAAAATTTAGCAAATCAAGCGAAACAAATTGCAGACGAGAATGTAAAAAATCTAAATACGTTTAAAGCAACGGCAGAAAGGGCTCAAACACAATTAAGTCAAGATGTTACGAACTTTAAAAATGAATACGGTTCAAAAATGCTTGAAGTCAATCAAACGACCGAAGGCATAAAGACTAAAATCGGAGAAATAACATCATTCATTGACAAGGACGGCCAACGTCAAGAAGAATTGAAGCGTTATGCTAGAGAAGAAACAGCTAGTCAAACAAATGCTATTCGTGAAACATTATCTAGTGATTATGTCGCAAAAAGCACCTTCATAGAAAACGTTGAAGCCACAAGACAGCGTTTTGAGTCAATCACAAGAGAGAATGAAACGAAGCTAGCAGAATACAAGCAAGGTATTGACGGACGTATTGCAACAATCACAAGTCTAGTTTCTGGTAAGGTCAACGAAGCAGACTTCCAGCGTGTTAGAGAAACAAGTCAGCTATACGAGCGTATTTTAGGAAGTACCGACTCAAATGTTACTTCAAATATTGCTCGTATGGCATTGACCTCAGAATTATTTGAGGTCGAAGTAGGCAAGAGATTTAGTAATCTGACAAATCTGTTTTACGCTCCGACTAAAATCCCTAAATACATTTCATCAGTTGATACTGATAAGCATTTAGAACGCGTTAGATGGGGCGACCACGATGGTATCAGAATTAACTATACGGACTCTATGTCTGGCTGGCTAGGGGTTCGGTTCCCTCTGACTAAAAGGTTTGTAAAACAAGGCGAGGGGCTTGGTTATCGCATCGAAATTTCAGTTGACAAGGTACCTAAAGACGGTAGAATTTTGATTCAGTTATTGGACAATACCACAAGTTTGGGAATGTACTATAACTCACAAATAAAACTTACAAAAACTGGCAATCAGACATTTACTGGCTACTTGGATATTCCACGAACTGGCGAATTGAATGAGTACTCACTTAGATTTTCTCTAACTTCTCCGGGAAATATCGTTATCCATAAACCTATGATTATAGATCAGCGATTGATACCGGATAAATTCGTTGATAGCACAGACTATAACAGTGAATACACAAGAACCACAATGTCTATTTTAAAAGATAGTTTTGCAGTAAGAACCCTTAATAGCAATGGGGACGTATTGAGCGCTTTAAATCTAGCGACCGGTGGGGCTAGTTTAGAAGTCGGTAAAAATAAGCTGGTAGTCACACCTGAAACAACGTATATATCTGACGGTACGATAAAGAAAGCTATGATTGGCAACGCTCAGATTGGAACGGCTCACATTGGAGAAATTGACGCAAGCAAGGCCAACATTATCAATATTTCAGCTAAGAATATTGTTGCAGACGGCTTGACGGCTAATATTATAAAAGGCGGTAAACTATCATCTTTGAACGGTGTGACGGATTTTGACTTGCAAACTGGCTGGATTGATATGAACGGATATGGCGTAGGTATTAAGAACAAATTTCCAGGACGACCACTACAGTATCTCACTTTTGGAGCTGGTACCATCAACGGGGTTGACGGTACTTATACGGCTTTGTTAAGCAACCGAAATGGTTTGCAAAAAATGGATAATACATCTGCAGGTATTCAAATTTGGAATGGTCGTTCAGGTGCTAATGTTGAAACAGCTATAACATTTTATGGACAGACAATGGATTTTATGCAGAGCGGTCAGGCTGGAGTAAGTTCTTTGTCAATTAATGCTATAAATCGTCAAATAACTGGAGTTGAAGAAATTGTTTTGAAAGGTGTTTCTTTAAGCAAAGTCCTTGATGATATCTATGACAATTTTAGAAACCTTGGAGCAGTAGCTGGCAATTATAGCCGTGGATATTATCCAAAATGGCGTTAAATAGAAAGGTAGAACATGAACACAACAGATAAAGTTATCAACGACTTAGCAATTCAACTTGCTAACAAAACTATTGAATGTGCAAATTACAAGGCGCTTTATGAAGAAGCGCAAGCACAACTCCAACAACTACAAGTAGAAAAAGAAGAAAAGGAAAAATAATATATGACATTTAAAGTAGTAAACAAATATTTACAAGAAAACAACCGCACATTCGTTGCAATTCGTCAAGAAGCACCGTACACAGCATTTGACCGTGTTTTGATTGGCAACCGCACAAATGAAACGGACGAAGTTCTTATCCAAGCCGTACTCGGTCAAGTGGCTACTGAGCTAAACCCAGCTGAAGGCGTGAAGAAACTTCAGGAAGATTTGCAAACTCAAGCACAAGAATATGAAGCGAAACTTGAACAGAAAGATGCTAAAATTGCAGAAGTGAAAGCCGTCGCAGATTGGGCGGTGCTGGTTCGAGTAACGGACGTAGACAATCCGCTAGACCCGACATTATTCAAGCGTGGTCTTGAATTAGTTGACCTTGGACAAACTGGGAAAACTTATCAACCACAAGAAATTTTTGCGCTTGAGAATCCTGGGCATATAGAGAAGTTCCAGGAAGGTAAGCGTGTGATGGTTCAAGTTAATGAAGCCTTCATTTACCAAGGGCAAACGTTGGAGCAGTTGGAAGAATTGCACCAAAACGGCAAACTTGGTATTTGGAAATGGACTGAGCCAAAACCAGAGAAACCATCTAGCAATCTAGAAACTCAACCCGTTCAATAGAAAGGAGCGTGAGATATGATTCATTTCACCCCCGAAGATATCTCAATAATGATTGGCTTCATCGGTATCTTGCTTGGGATTTACGGCAATTTTAAAGGAAGTGTGGTTGCTCAAGAGAAACGCATGGTTGTTATCGAGAAAGATATTGAGAGTATGCGTGATTTTAGACTTACAGCTGTAAGACGACTTGATAACCACGACGAACAAAACAAATCACTGCTTATTTTAGCAGAACAAGTAAAAGCTTTGAGTGAAGACATGAAAGAACTTAAAGCACTAATTCAAAACAATAAAAATTGAAAAGAGGTAACATCATGAATAAAATTAACTGGTCTGTACGACTTAAAAACAAAAACTTTTGGCTTGCTTTAGTTCCAGCTTTGGCACTACTTGCACAAGCATTTGCGAATATCTTCAATTTTTCACTTGAGTTTGGCGATACAGTCGATAAAATTCTAGTGTTTATCAATGTTTTATTTGCGTTTCTCGTTTTGGTTGGCGTTGTCAATGATCCGACGACTTCAGGATTTTCAGATAGCGAACGAGCATTGACCTATACTGAACCAAGCGAAGAATAAGAAAAGGGCCTTTTTTAAGGCCTTTTTATTTTGTATGAAAGGGGGAAACTCTTGAAAAAAATCATTAAAAGACAAACTGGCGTTTGTGTCAACGTCCGAGATAATACGGACAGAGTGAAAGAGGAATTTTATTCACACGATAAAAACAACGCATTCATTGAGCTATCATTAAATAGTGTCAATGCTGAGAAAGTGACCGTCTTATTCCATTTCCAGAAAACAAATCGCTTTCTGGAAGTCATCGGCTTGGTCGAAGATAAGCACGTTTCTATTCCATTTGATACATCGATGATCACGACTGACGAAACCGTGACTGGTTTTGTCTACGCTGAGAAAGACCTGCAATCTGCAGATCTTTTCAGATTCTCGTTTGGTGTGCGTGTGTCTGAAATCGACAAGCTCGACGGTGCCCCTGTTATCGAGAAAGAAACAAAGCGCATTGTGGCAGTGACTGACATTGTGACCAAGTCAGAATTAGAGGAAGCGCTGAAGCATATCAAGATTGAAGGTGCGACCTATGACGACTCGGAAGTTATTAGACGATTAGCCCTATTAGAAGCTAAGCCTGAAATCGATACAAGCAAGTTCGCTACTAAGGAAGAACTGCAGACCATTTCACTTACTCCAGGTCCAAAAGGTGACCGCGGTGAACCAGGACCGCAAGGTAACCAAGGCGACATTGGACCTCAAGGTTTGCAAGGCTTGCAAGGTCCACCAGGACCTAAAGGAGCAGACGGTTTACAAGGTCCTCAAGGATTGCAAGGTATTCAAGGAGAGCGTGGTCTAGACGGACAACCTGGACCTCGTGGAGAACGAGGGGAACAAGGACCAATCGGACAAACTGGACCGGCTGGACCGCAAGGGCCTATTGGTTTAACTGGTCCAAAAGGTGCTGACGGCGTGGGTATCCCGCAAAAATTGACCTTATCCGGAAACACGCTCATTCTTTCTGACGGTGGAGGTAGTATCACACTTCCAACCACTGCACCATCAAACACACCCGCTGGACAAGTCCATGAATACGAAATCCACGGTACTGGTATGCCAAACGGAAAGGTAGTCGCACCAGTCGGTACGACTTATGTCGATACCAATGCAACAAATGGCGCTTTAAAATGGATTAAACGAAAAGGAAACGACAATCAAGGCTGGGAAGTCTTGACGGGCGATACTGGCTGGCGAACGCTGAATATTGTTTCAAAACTAGGCGCATCTTATCTTAAAGTACGCAGAAAGAATGATACCGTCATGTATCAATTCGGCGGGTTGTCGTGGGGTTGGTTTGGTATCGTAAGGCGTGGTGGCGCTGGATATCAAGTCCAACCGTCTGACCGTGAAAGAAACTGCTTTATTCTAGGTTTGGGTGGAGTTCCTGTTGGTTTCCGTTCAGAGTTTAGCTTGATTGGTGGGATTTACAATGACAAGGGTACACCTTATGGCACATGGTATTTGGGTGGTGCTGGAGATAGTAATATGCTGAGATTTCAGTTTACTGATCCAGTCCCGACCGACCGAGATATCGGAGATATTCGTGTAAGTTCAATATCGTATCTTACGAGTGAACCTTGGCCTAATGTCTTACCATAAAATGAAAAAGGAGAATAAATGAGTAAAATTAATGAAATGATTCAGTTTTTTATCGATAAAGCAGATGCCGGGGCTGGTGTAGACTATGACGGAATGTATGGATACCAATGCGCTGATTTAACGTGCATGGGAGTTTATAAATTCTTTGGAGCACGTCTTTGGGGTAATGCGATTGACTTGCTACGTTCCGCAGAAGCAGCAGGCTTACAAGTGGTTTATGGCGCACAATATCCAAAAGCTGGTTGGTTCTTCGTCAAGAACTTCGTGGCAGGCGACGGTGTGAACTATGGACACACTGGTCTTGTCTATGAAGATTCAGACGGTTCTACCATTAAGACCATTGAACAGAATATTGATGGCAACTGGGACTATCTTGATGCCGGTGGACCTTGTCGTTACTATGAGCGTTCAGTAAATTCAATCGTAGGTTATATCGTTCCACCTCAAGAAGACCAAACTGGCTGGAAACACGACGATACTGGTTGGTGGTGGAGCCGTAAAGATGGCTCATACCCTACCTCAAAATTTGAAGCGATTAATGGCAACTGGTTCTATTTCGACGAGTCAGGCTATATGTATGCTAATCGTTGGTTAAAACACACAGATGGCTATTGGTATTGGTTCGATAAGGACGGATACATGGCCAACAGTGGTTGGAAGAAGATCAATGGCAGATGGTACTACTTCAACGCAGATGGTGCCATGCAGACTGGCTGGGTGAAATACTACGAGAAGTGGTATTACCTAGATGCTGAAAATGGCGATATGAAATCAGACTGCTTCGTACCATACAATGGTGGCTACTACCTCATGCTTGAAGATGGCCGATTGGCTGACAAACCAGAATTTACAATCGAACCTGACGGCTTGATTACTACAAAATAAATAGAAAGAAATCAAAATTTAATTACACTCGACCGCTGGCGTTTGCTGGCGGTTTTTTTGTTTGCTCTGAAAAGCACCCTCGCCCCAAACCTTTTTTATCCTAAGATAAAAACAAAAAAGCCCGTAAAATCGGGCTTTTTTTCGGATAAATTCCTATAAAATAGTATAAAAAAGGCGGTAGACGGATTAAAAGCTATTGATTTATCGGGCTTTGTGGGTACTTCGCCCCAAATCCGCCCCAAATTTAAGCGGTTAGGAATATTTCTTTTATCTGCTCGAAGTTCTTATCCGCTAGTGCTTCCATCTGGTGCGAGTAGACCTTTAGGGTTATATCAGGGCTTTCATGTCCTAGTAGCTTCGATATGGTCACAATGTCAATGCCCTTTAAAATCAAGTATGATGCGTATGTATGTCTTAGACTGTGGTTTCTTACTGGACGACCCACAAGGCGCTTTATCAGCTTGTTACAAGCCGAGTTTGAAACTCCAAAGCAGACACGGTTCTTTATGTTTGCTTGCCAATATTTTTTCTTGTAAGTTTTCAGCGTTTCAATCGTGGTTTTATCGATTGGCACTTTTCTTTTTGATGTTTCATTTTTTAGATCCGCAAAATCTTGCGTTTTGGAATAATCAAAGGACTTGTTTATATCTATTATTCCATTCTGCAGGTCTATGTCGCTCCACGTTAGCCCCAGAGCCTCAGAGAAGCGCATACCAGTGACTGAAAGTAAGTAGAGGGTAAAATAGGACACGTACTGTATATTCGAGCGTGTAGAGGCTATCAGATCCTTATACTCGCTTTCTTCCAGAAAGTCATTTTCTTCTGACCTAGTTTCTATTTGTGATTTAACTTTTGCATCTTCAGCAAAGTTGTAGCTAATCACTTGTTCCCTGACTGCCACTTTAAGAGCGCCCTTGATTTGATAGTGGAATTTCTCAAGGGTTTCTTGAGCGTATTTCTCGCCAAACTCATTGAGCCTTTTTTGATAATAAAGGGGCGTTATGTCCTTTACTTTCATTGATTCAAAATAGGTTTTTATATGCTTCAGATTTTTGGTGTAAGTTTCCCAGGTCTTATCCTTAACGTGCGGGCGTTTGTAAACGTCTGACCACATTTTAACAAAATCATATAAAGTGACGTTTTTGTCGGTCAGTATATTTTGGGATAGTTTTTGCTCAACTTCCAAAGCTTCCACTTGTGCTAGTTTCTTGGTCTTGAACCCGCTTTTTGATTTCTGCTTATACTTGCCGTCTGTATCCTTGTAAGATATGCGATACTCCCAGCCGTTATCCCTTTTTCTAAAGTATGCCATTGCTTTTATACCCCCTTTTTGATAAAATGGGTATAGTAAAACGGGCTTTTTAATGCCTTTTACTATCCTGATTGCCTCACGCTCAGACTCGCCAAAGTTTGAGAGCGTGGGGCTTTTTTTGTTTACGAATTATGAACGATTACGTCCAACGCTCCCATTATTCGCTGAGCGTTTTCGATTGCATCCTTGTACTCTTTTGAAGTGTTTTTTACTGGTTTTCTTATTAGGTCAATGAATACGACTGGTTTATTAAAATCATTTGAGGTCACACGTATGGTCATGTTTAGAATTTTAGAGGACGTCTTTCTTTTTGCGACAACTCCACCTGCGACTGCTCCGATTGGTCCGAACATAGCCCCTGCTATCAGTGCTTGTCCGACTCCACCTGAAACAACCGCTTGATTGTTGATAATCAATTCATAAGAAACTAGATCCTCGAAAGAATACCACCCTGTATCATTTTTATCTTTTTTAATTAAAGATGGTATCAAAGACAAACCGCCTGTTCCAATCGCTAAGGCAGTTTTTCCAACAACTTTAGCAGTTCCACCAACTAGACTAGAGGAACCTTTTGCTTTTTGAGCCCCGTGGATCCGATACGTTCGATTGTTTCTGTCAATTTCAAGTGGACCGATTTTGTCAGTTCTTTTGCTTTGAGCTGGCTTTTTAGGTTGTTCAGGTTGCGGTTGAGGCTGATCAGTGACGGCATAACCACAATTAGGACAGAACTTGTATCCCTCTATGGGATTCCCGCATTCAGGACAGAATTTCATATTTACCTCCAAATATTTTTTAAGTGACGTTTTGGACTCTTTATCTAAACCTTGTAAATGTCAACGACCTCTCCGATGGTGCGGATATCATCATTCTCTGACAAGTGGATTTCTTCATATCCACTATTTAAACTTTGCAAGTACCAGGATCCATCATAATCTCTTTTCAGTTTCTTAACGAAGTTCTTTCCATTAATTTGAAAGATACCGATTGAATTGATATCTACCTGACTGGTAACCTTGATAAATAGTAAGTCATTATCTTCAATGAGTGGTTCCATGCTATCGCCTGCCACTTTAGCTATTGTATCATAGTTTTCTGGCACATCTTCAGTTCTGAGTCTAACTTCCATGTGTAGATTATCTTCCTGAAACGTTCCATGACCTGCTGCAACCAATCCCTCTACATAGTCTATAATGTAGTCGTCGGTTCTATACTTTTCTAAAACCGTTGTCGCTTTCATGCTGACTTGCTCATTTAATAGGGTGGTTTCGTAGTCAACTACATTTGATTGTCTTTCTTCGTCTAGTTGGTTGTATATTGTCACAATGTCGGACGAATTTTCAGCCTGTTTATGAAAATCTATCCCCTCAGCGAGACTTTCTGGACGAATGTCAAGAGCTGAGCAAATCTTGAATATGTTGTCAACGTTGGATTTTAGGATTCCTCTATTTAGAATAGAATTGATAGTAGAGGCTGGCATATCAATCTTCAATGCCATTTGTCGAACACTACCATATTTTAATTCTATGAGTTCTCTTAGTTGTTGTTCTGTCATAGCTCTTTCTCCTTTTTATTCATTATAGCACACGAAAAATCGTTTGTAAAGAAAAATAAATTTAAAAAAAACAATAAAAAAGGGTTGACAATGAACGAAAAATGGTTTATTATATAACCAAGCTCAGCAACGAGCTTAATTTTAAAGTTTAATAAACGAAAATTCGTTTAGAAAGGAGTTGCATATATGTTGAACATCGACATCGCACGAAAAGAGAAGGGGATTTCTATCGTAGATATTGCAGATTATCTGTCTGTTAGATCTCAAACTGTCAGCGACAAGCTAAAAGGGAAATATCCGTTCACGTTCCAAGAGGCTATGTTAGTCCAAGAAAAATTCTTTCCAGAATATGAACTAAAATACCTTTTCACTTCAGCAGAGTCAACTGCTTAATTTTTTTAATCAAGTGAACGAAAATTCGTTCAAAAGGAGAGCAAACATGAGACCAAGACGATATCCGTATAGCGGGGAAAGAAACTGCCTTGATAACTCAGCAATAAATTTCAATCGCATCAAGGCAGTTGATATCAAATTGGATGAATCAAGTCTTACTTTTAAAGAAGACAAGATTATCATACGAGGTCAGTCCATTACTGGTGTAAATGACGACTCAAAAGAAAGGGTGCCTCAAATGGCAACTAACAGAACTATTTCAGTCAAAACATCAGAACATGATGTGTTACTGACTGCACGAAAAAACCACCCTGCTACATTCGTCGACGGGATGTTTCTTGACGGAGTAGAGAGAGTGGAGTTTATCAATCACTTTGTAAATAAAGATTGTGAAGTGTTATTAACTTTTAACGACAGGATAGAAAACAATCCGTTTCCTCTGAATGAGGTCAGTCTATTAGAAAAGTTATTTGGTCAGACTTCAAACGGGCAATCCTTACGGGATATAGTTTTGCAAACTCTTGGAGATGGTAGTTAGTATCCACACCGTCAAAGAAAGAAACATGAAGACTAAAGCTTTCTTTGCCATCTTTCTTGGCTCTTTCGTACTCTTTGCCAAGAATAATCAAAGAAGCTTCCAACTGATAATCACTCATAACATTACCTCCTTTCTGCTTACATTATAGCAGAAAGAGATTGAGAAAAATAGAAAGGAGAAAGAATGGTTGAAAATAAGCGAAGTCAAAAACAATGCTTTCTATCAGTTCCCTCAGTGGTTGCTTGATGAAGATTACAAAAATTTGGGTCTGAGGGCGAAAGTTATGTATATGTTGATTTTTGATAGACGTACATTGTCTATTCAAAATGAATGGCACGATAAAAACGGAGATGTGTTTGTTTACTTTACAAATCAGCAGTTCATGGATTTGCTTAACTGTAATGAAAAAACGGTAATTAAAGCAAAGAAAGAGTTGCAATCTGGAACTGTAAAAAATACAGGTCAAGAACTGCAAAAAATACAGTCTGGAACTGTAAAAAATACAGGTCAAGAACTGCAAAAAATACAGTCAATCAAGACTAATAATATCAAGACTAATATATCAAGACTTAATGAACCAGAGGGTGCTGACGATAATACTTTATATAGTATAGAGGACGCACCACCACAAAATGATTTAGGGATTGTTCACGATTGGATTTTTTCAGAGTTTGGACGATATCCTACACCATTTGAAATTGAGGATTTGAAGTCATTCTTGCAAGATCACAATAAAGAAGTCATCAAGTTAGCGATCAAGGAATGCGTGGGTAATGGTAAGCCATACTTTAAGTATCTTGATAGCATCTTGAGAGACTGGAAGCAGAAAGGTCTTACAACGGTTGAGTTGGTCGAGAATAGGCAGAAGCCTAAGCGCTCAAACAAAAGAACAGGACGTCTAACGCTAGATGATGACGGCTACAATCCACGGTACGGATTTTAGGGGGCGTATATGAAATCAATATCAAGAAAAGAATTACAGGCACGAGCCTTGCAAATAGAAACTATTTCTAAACAATGCGACAAACACCCAGGAGTGTATCTGTGGCGGTCGACAAACCCTTGTACAGACGTCACGCAGATATACTGTCCAGAGTGTACCCAGGAAGAAATCGACCGTCAAGCTGGAGAGTTGCTTGCTGAAGCTGAAGCGCAAATCCGAGACACACGGTCTTACGCATTATTTTTGAAAGAGAGCATTATTCCAAAGGATTTAGAAAAAGCTACAATCGGGAATTTTGAAATCCACACAGAACAAGATGCTAAAGCAGTCAATTTTGCTAAACGCATCACAGCTGACTATGTGAAAGAACGATACAGAGGGAATACGATTATCAGTGGACCTCCTGGCGTTGGTAAGAGCCACCTTGCTATCGGGATTGCTAAAGCATTAAACGATAGCTTCCAGAAATTCCAAATGAGAAGGTCAGTACTATATATTCCAACGGTTGAATTATTCGACAGGATCCAAGAGGCTTTTACCTATAAAGACTCGAAGTGGGAACAACGAAAGACCGTTAAATTTCTACAAAATGTCGACTTCCTAATTTTGGATGATTTAGGGAAAGAGTCAAGCGTCGGTCAGGAAATCAAGCAAGGCAGTAGCTGGATGCAAAAAATCTTGTATCAAATCCTCGAAAATAGGACGAATACAATCATCACTACAAATTACGGAAGCAAACATTTAGAGGGGCTTTACGAGAAGAGCCTTGTCGACAGAATTATGAAAGGGGACATGAAAAGTAATGCCTTTAAATTTAACGCAGACACAAACTCAAGAAGGACAATTGTCTAGCGAAGTTGTAGAAGAAAGAAAGCAAATGATTGCTGATTTTGAAAGTAAATATTTCAAATTATCAACCTTGCTTAAGGATAGGCTACTGGTCACGACTGACGAAAGGTTCACTAATAAGTTAAATGAAATGACCTATTACGCCACGAACGGTAGCGTTTATACATTCGCAAAATGACAAAAAAGCACCTGACGGCAATCAGGCGCACAACAAAATCTTTCTAAAGGAATTATAACATGAATGATCTAATGATGCAAATGCTAGACCAGTTCGAGGCTGGCTTGATGGATAGAACGCTCAAGGTCATGACAATTGTGACCGATGAGAAAAGGCGTTATCCAATGGAATTGAACAAATCACAATGCTCAGAAATGTTACTTGGAACAAAGGACACGACGACATTCGACGAGCGCTTCAACCGACACGCAGATTTTCCACGGATTGAGGGCAAGCGTGAGAAATATCCAAGGGATGCCGTGATTGAATGGTATCACGAAAATTGGCAGAGGACGGCAATTTAGGAGAAACGACATGAAGTTATTAGACAGAATGACAAAATGGTTTTTTAGCAACGAACCAAAAGAAAAAAATATTGATTGGAAAGAAACTGCACTTATTTTTTCAGAAGAAAATATACAGTTGAGAAAACAACTTAAATACTGGATGCAGATATGTTCAGACCAAAAGAAAATAAATGAAATCAACGAGGAAAAAGAAAAATGACAGAACCAACTTTAGCAAGCCAATTTCTTGGAATTGCAACAATTATTACTTGCTTATTCATTATTTTGCTACTGATTGCAAGCAGTGAACAGAAAGCAAAAGCGAAAAAGAAAGCTCAAGAAGAGCATGACAGAATGGTTATTGAAGTCTATCAGCAAGGACGAAACCAATTCAACAACATCGCACGCCAAAACATCAGAAATTGCGATAGAAAATTCACGTTTGACACACAAGCGCCAGTTGGATTGCGTCAAGATTTACTAGGACTACCACAACCAAAGGAGCAATAAAATGAAAAAATATGAGCTATTAGTAGATGATACAATTACATTTTTCGGAGTGCAACTTTTTAGGATTAAGGCCTTAATTTCATTTAGTGGAATTGAAAAAGGAGAAGTTGGGGGATATATTGCAAGTGAAAAAAATTTAAGTCAATACGGCGACGCTTGGGTATCCGACAACGCTTGGGTATCCGACAACGCT
>QWCT01000597.1_pt1 | contig 28582 bp, 25 predicted proteins | sample 1972681 | NCBI WGS metagenome assembly QWCT01 (sample SAMN09866701, study PRJNA288562) | Human oral metagenome isolate pre3_saliva, whole genome shotgun sequencing... | isolation source: mouth | host: Homo sapiens | place: USA: California | reverse complement strand
TGTACCACACCGTGTCCACACGCTGCGTCGCGCCGTCGGCCTCCACCGTCTGCAGCTGCCACTTGCCCTTCAGACGGTCAGCCACGTCATCGCTGCACGCCGCGCACCCCCAGAGGCACGCGGCGGCAAGGACGAGGTAACGCAGACTTCGCTTCATCACCCTTGCGACATCTTACTCCTCACGTTTTCTCAGGATCCGTCGTGCGCAGTCGGAGAGCGCCACGATGGCACCGGCCAGGATGGCCGTGTCCTTGATCACGAGTCGGCCCGCGCCCGTCAGCAACGGAAAGCCGTGTTCGCCACTGCCCAAGTCGGGCACCCATACCTCAGGCGTAGTGACGAGGAACGACAGGGTGCCGATCGTCATAATGATGGCCAGCGTAGCGCCGACCGCACCGATCTTCGGGCAGAAGATGCCGAGGAAAGTCAGGATACCGATCGACATGATCAGAATACCCAATCCGTGCGAGAAGCCGTACGTGTTGTTCTCCACGTGCCACTGGTGCTTGGCCTCGTCCAGCTCGCCCTCCTTGAGCTTGTACTGCTTGTATTCAGGTGCACTTTTGGTGTAGAAGAAACTCATGAAGGGGCTGTTGGCTACGAAAGGCACGATGCCCTCAGCCTCATAGTTCCAAAATTTCAGTCCGCCGATCCAAACGAAGATGATGAGGATCGCGACGCGAATCAGATTGATGCCCAGCTTCTGGGCCGATGCGGCCGCTTGAAGGGCCGCTGTGAGCAAGTTTAGCTTGTTCTCTTTCATTGTTCTAATAGAGTGAATTTATACTCGAATCATTTTTAGCGGGCGCAAAAGTATCCCTTCACCCATACCCCCAAATACCGCAACTGCGGTAGGAGGCCGAAACGAGCCCTGTTTTCTACCCTTTTAGCAGTTACATCACCCCGGGCAACACCTGTTTCGATAATTACCCCCTCCGCTTCACCGCCGCGACATAGAGGAGCAGGATGACGTTCATCAGCAGGGCATAGAGGATGGCGGGGATGGCCATCACGTCGTTATGGAAGATGAGGGGACTGGAGGCGACGGCGATGGCTTGCGCAGCGTTCTGCATGCCGACTTCGATGACGATCGTGCGCGTCTCGCGACGCTCAAGGTGCATCAGCCGCGAGAGAGCGGCACCGGCCAAGATGGCCGTGAGGATCATCGCCGTAATGCATGCGCCGAGGCCCGTGAAGTGCTCCATGATCGTGGCCCGGTGTTGAATAAAAAAGAGGACGGCCAGGAGGATGAGCGCGGGGAAGGCCACTCGCGACAGCACACGGTCGATGGCCGCAGCGGCGCGTGCGAAACGGAGGCGCACGAAGACACCCACCGCTATGGGAAGCAGCATCAGCAGTAGGTTTTGCACGAAGAGTTGGCCGACGGGCAGGTGGATGTCCGAGGCTTCGGCACCGGATACTCCGACGGCCAGCTGCAAGATGGGCGGAATGGTGACGAGCGTGATGACGCTGCTCAAGGCCGTGAGCGTGACGGACAGGGCCACGTCGCCACCGGCCAGCTTAGAAAAGATGTTCGATGAGCTGCCACCGGGCGAACAAGCGATAAGTACCAGTCCGACGAAGAAGACGGGCGGCAGCGCGAAGGCCATACCCAACGCAAAAGCCACAGCCGGTAAAACGACAATCTGCCCCACCAATCCGACGGCCACAGCGCGCGGCCGCCGGCGGAAGAGCAGAAAGTCAGCGGGCTGGAGCGTCAGCCCGAGGTCGAACATGAGCAGGGTGAGTATCGGCAGTACGATCAGGATCGGGTTCATAGCGTCACCTCACCAATCAACGAGCATTGCATGTGCTCCCGAATCTCCTTCGGCGTCAGCTCCTGACCGAGCAGGAACATGAGCTTGGCCACGGCACACTCCGAGGTGCTATCGAAGCCGCTCAGCACGCCACACTCCAACAGTTTACGCCCCACCTCGTAGCGGTGCATCTCGACGCAGCCACCGGTGCACTGCGTGACGTTGACCACGACGATGCCGCGCTCCGTGGCCTCGCGAAACTGCTTGAGGAACCACTCGTCGGTCGGGGCGTTGCCGCTGCCGAAGGTCTCGAGCACGACGCCGCGCAGGCCGGGTGTGTGCAGCACGGACGAGACGACGGCCTCGGTGATGCCGGGGAAGAGTTTGAGGATAACCACGTTTTTGTCGCACGCGTAGTGCGGCTTGAGTGGGCGGACAAGCTGCGGCCGATAGATCAGCTTCTCATCGTAGCGGATCGTGACGCCAGCGCGTGCCAGAGGCGGATAGTTGAAGGAGTGGAAGGCGTTGAAGTCGTCGGCATTGATCTTCGAGGTGCGGTTGCCGCGCATGAGCTGGTTCTCGAAGAAGATGCAGACTTCAGGCACAACGGGCTTACCCGACCCATCCTTCGCGGCGGCTATCTCGACAGCGGTGATCAGGTTCTCCTTACCATCCGTCCGCAGCATGTTGATCGGCAGTTGCGACCCGGTCAGGATGACCGGCTTATTCAAGTTCTCGAGCATGAAGCTGAGGGCTGAGGCGGTGAAGGCCATCGTGTCCGTGCCGTGCAGGACGACGAAGCCGTCGTAGGCGTCGTAGTGGTCGGCAATGAGACGAACGATCTTGGCCCAGGAGTCGGGGCCGATGTCGGACGAATCCATCGGCGGATCGAAGGAGATGCTCGCCGTCTTATGCCCCAGCCGCTTCAGCTCGGGGATGTGCTCCTGAATGTGCCGGAAGTTGAAGGGCTCCAGCGCGCCCGTTTCGGGGTTCTCCACCATACCGATGGTGCCCCCGGTATAGATCAACAGAACGGATGATTTGCTCTTAGATGCCATGTTGCGATGTGGTTATCAAATAGGAATCACCAGCAGGGGGGTGTTGCCGTGGAAGATCATCTTACGGGCTATGCTGGGGTTAAAGATGCGTGTGATCATGCTGCGACGGTAGGTGCTGAAGGCGATCATGTCGATGCGCTTCTCCTCGACGAACGTCTGGATGGAGTCGAGCAGATCGCCGTCGTGCAACACGGTGTGCTCGATATTGAGGCCCGGATGTTGCTTGGTGAGGTACTCGTCCATGCCGGCCAGACGGATCTCGTTCCACTCGTTGTGGCTGGTGGAGATGTTGAACAGCTCGATCTGCACGGGGTATTCCTTGAAGATGGTGACGAAGCGTCCGAAGGCTTCAATGTCGCGCTTGTTGAACGACGTGGCGAAGGCTACGCGGCGACACTCGCTGAGATCGCTGTAGGGCACATGCTCCGGGATGGCCAAGAGCGGCGTCTGGGTCTGCTCGATCACTTCGCCCGTGACGCTACCGATCAGGTCGATATTCTTCTGATTCTTGCCGCGCGTGCCCATCACCATGAGCGTGGGGCGATACTCCTTGGCGTACTCCAGAATCTCTTCCTCGGGCACGCCTTCCTTGAGGATGTAGTTGTACTTCACCCGGGGCCACTCGCCGCTTTCCATCTTGCGATTGATCAGCGTGCACATGTTTTCGATGTCGGTCTGGACGCGCTTATAGACGGCTTGGATGGACTCGTTGCCGGCCGTTCCGGTCACGATCGGATCGCGCGTGGCGAAGGGTAGCGCCGAGGGGATGTAGGCGCTGAAGTAGGCGTGCAGGAGCATGACTTCGGCGTCAATGCGGGCGGCGTGACGGATGCCCGTCTCGCAAGCCTTGATGGAGTAGTCCGAGAAGTCGATGGGGATAAGCACCTTCTTGTGAGCGTTCTCGTCGGCGCCCTGCTCGTCGGTCGCCTCGCTCAGCCACTGCGTGTCCTCGATGATGCGTAGGGCGTGCGGCAGGTCTTTCTCGTTGATCCGCACACGCACACCGGCCGAGATGACGGGCTGGATCTGATTCACGTTGTGGATGTACGCCTCGATGCCTTCAGCCTCGAGCAGCGTCTTGAGGATTTGAGCCTTTTCATACGTATGAATGGCCAGGGTGACTAATTGCTTTTCCATGTCTATGGTCCTCCTTTTGAATGATTGATGCGTAGAGTAATGTGAGTGATTGGGGCGGGGTAGTCATTCGATCGATGGCGCCCTTTCCTGACTCGGGAAATGACCTCTCCCGAAGGTTAGACCCATTTCCTGACTCGGGAAATGACCTCTCCCGAAGGTTAGACCCATTTCCTGACTCGGGAAATGACCTCTCCCGAAGGTTGGACCCATTTCCTGACTCGGGAAATGACCTCTCCCGAAGGTTGGACCCATTTCCTGACTCGGGAAATGGCCTCTCCCGAAGGTTGGACCCATTTCCGAGGCTCGGAAGTGGCCTCTCCCGAGGGTTGGGCCCATTTCCGAGGCTCGGAAGTGGCCTCTCCCGAAGGTTGGACCCATTTCCGAGGCTCGGAAGTGACCTCTCCCGAAGGTTGGGCCCATTTCCGAGGCTCGGAAGTGACCTCTCCCGAAGGTTGGACCCATTTCCGAGGCTCGGAAGTGACCTCTCCCGAAGGTTGGACCCATTTCCGAGGCTCGGAAGGGGGGATGGGCGAGGGGTAAAAAAGATCCCGGACATCGTGCTGACTTGCATTGCTGCCCGGGATCTTCGTGTCGTCATTCCGATCTCACTTTGGGTATGTGAGCATCTCAGGATCGTACGGCGATCTACACTTTCTGCATCCCGAGGATGTCCAGCGCGCGATCGAGAATGGCTGTGTCGTCGATCATGACGATGCCGCCATCAGGACCCGGCTCGATGTGCAGACCGCAGCTCTTGCCGTCTTTGTAATTCTCACCACCGAAGTAGTTACGTACAGTCTCAACCGTCACGCCGAGATCTTCAGCGATGCGATGAATGGTACCATCAGGCAGACGGTCCTTGATTGACCGGAGCTCATTGAATGTGATTGTCCTTGTCATGGTTCGTTTCTGTTTTTATTAATCAATACTTGAATGAAATAACGGCCCGAAAATAGGGGCTATAATGGTTCTGGGCAAATCCCCGACGGCTATTTGTCTTGCAGTCGGTTCAGGATCTCTCGAATCTTCTCGTAAGTGGTCAGTCGCGTAGGCACAAGGGGCAGTCGTAAGCGATTCTCAATGAAGCCCATCATGTTGAGCATACTCTTGACACCGGCAGGGTTACCGTCGACGAAAAGCAGGTCGAAGAGCTCCATGAAACGCGAATGAATGACGCGCGCATTGTCATAATCGCCTTCGAGAGCCAGGCGCACCATGCGACTAAATTCGCGAGGGAAGGCGTTGCCGATGACGGAGATGACGCCCACGGCGCCAAGCGCGATAAGGGGATAGGTGATGCCGTCGTCACCGGAAATGACTTGGAAGTCGGCCGGCTTGTTTTTGATGATGTCGTTCATCTGTTTGATGTTCCCCGAGGCCTCCTTGACGGCGACGATGTTGCGAAAGGTGCGGGCTAGGCGTAGGGTCGTCTCAGCGGTCATGTTGGTACCCGTGCGTCCGGGGACGTTATAGAGAATCACGGGGCGTGTGGTGGCTTCGGCGATGGCTTCGTAGTGGCGGAAGATGCCTTCCTGCGAAGGCTTGTTGTAGTAGGGGACGACGGAAAGGATGGCGTCCACGTCCTGTAAGTCGGCCTGTCGGAGCGTATCGACAACGGCACGTGTGCAGTTGCCGCCCACGCCAAGGACGACGGGCACGCGTCGGCGCACTTGCGTCACGACCAGCCGCTTGATCTCCGCCTTTTCCGTCTCAGTCAGGGTGGGCGTCTCAGCCGTGGTGCCGAGCACGACGAGATAGTCCGTGCCGTTTTGCACCTGATATTCCACCAGCTTCACGAGCGCCTCATAATCCACACTGCCGTCCGCCTTGAATGGCGTCACCAGTGCGATCCCCATGCCTTTCAAATCAATCAGAGCCATGCCTTCTACGGTCTTTCAGTCCTTAGTTTACCCGGCCGATTTTGCCGATCGAATGGCCTCGAGGTAGGTCATAATGTGGCGGAAGAGGAAGGGGATGTCGTGCACATCGTCTTTCATAACGATGGAGAGGTCGAAGAGATCCATCCCCTGCTCGCGCTTGGCCCCGACCTTAAAGGCCGATGGGTGTTGGAGCATCAGGTAGCGCATGACGGGCACCTCCTCGCTCGTCAGGTCGAGCAGCAAGTCGACCGTGAGGTTGTTGAGCTGCGTACGCATGTTCTTGTCCGGGAAGCCCCACATGTCCACGTCCTTCCCCTCCTCGACGGGCAGGAAGGCGTAATCCCAGATCGGGGTGTCCTCGTCCTTGCGGGTGTAGACGCAGACGTGCACCGTCTTGCCCTTTTTCTTCAATGTATCAATGCACGGCTCGATGGCTTTCCAGTCGCGGGCCTCACACATGATGAGGACGTAGCGGATATCGTCCATCGAGCGATAGCAGTGCTCGCGTGTCGTGGCGTTCTTGGCCAGCGACCTTATTTTCTTGTTCAAAAAGTGTGTTGTAAGAATCATACCCCTATCAGTTTTAAGAATTCGTCTTCGTTGAGGAGTTTCACCCCCAGTTTTTCGGCCTTAGCCAGTTTGGCTGGGCCCATATTTTCGCCTGCCAGCAGATAGTCCGTCTTGCCGGAGATGGACGATGCGTTCCGTCCGCCGTGACGCTCGATCAGCTGCTTGTACTCGTCGCGCGAATAGCGGGCGAAGGTGCCACTGATCACGAACGTGAGTCCCTTCAGCTCGTCTGATCGGACGCCATCGTCGTCGCTCTCAGCCACCGCCATCTGTAGGCCGTGCGCCTTGAGCCGACTGACCATCGTCTGATTGCGCGCCTCGGCAAAGAAGTCCATCACACTGCGGGCAATCTTTTCGCCGATCTCGTCCGTCTGCATCAGCACCTCGACCGTGGCCTGCGCCAACGCGTCGATTGAGGGATGCGCGTAGGCCAACTTGGCCGCGATGTTCTCTCCCACGCCGCGTATCCCAAGGGCGAAGAGCACTCGGGCGTAAGGCACTTGCTTCGAGATCTCCAAGCTGTCGCGATAGTTCTTCGCGCTCTTCTCGGCGAAGCGCTCGAGGCGCATCAGGTCGGCCGGAGTCACGTCGTACAGGTCCGAGGCGTCGCGTACGAGGCCTGCGTCATAAAGTGCCTCGACCGTCTCGGGGCCGATGTTGATGTTCATGGCCCGACGGCTGACAAAGTGCACGATCCGACCCTTCACCTGCGGCGGGCATCCCCACTCGTTCGGGCAGTAATGCGCCGCCTCACCCTCCACGCGCACCAACGGTGTACCGCACTCGGGGCACTCGCTGATGAACGCCACCGGTGCGCCATCCATCGGCTCCGACCGATCCACCCCGACGATCTTCGGAATGATCTCGCCACCCTTCTCCACATACACGCGGCAACCGAGATGCAGGTCGAGCCGCCCCATAATGTCAGCGTTGTGCAGCGAGGCACGGCGGACGGTAGTACCGGCCAGCAGCACCGGCTCGAGATTAGCCACCGGCGTCACCACGCCCGTGCGGCCCACCTGGTAGTCGACCGAAACGAGGCGTGTCTCCGCCCGCTCGGCCTGGAACTTATATGCGATGGCCCACCGCGGACTCTTCGCCGTGGCCCCGAGCGCACGTTGCTGCCGAAGGGCGTTTACCTTGAGCACAATGCCGTCCGTAGCCACGGGCAGGCGGTGGCGCTCGGTGTCCCAATGCGCGATGTAAGCCATGATTTCCTCCGGCGTGTGGCAGACACGCATGGCGTCGGACGTTTTGAATCCCCACCGGCGTGCCGCTTGCAAATTGTCGTAATGATTGTCGGCGGGCAGGTTGTCGCCCAACATATAATATAGGTATGCATCGAGGTGTCGCAAAGCCACAATACGCGGGTTCTGGAGCTTCAGTGTGCCCGAGGCGGCGTTACGCGGATTGGCAAAGAGGGGCTCCTCCTGCGCCTCACGCTCTCGATTGAGGCGCTCGAACTCGGCCCACGGCAGGAGCACCTCGCCACGCATCTCAAGCCGCTCCGGCCATCCCTCGCCACGCAGCCGGAGGGGGATGGAGCGAATGGTGCGCACATTGGCCGTCACGTCGTCGCCACGCACGCCATCGCCGCGTGTCACGGCCGTCACGAGCCGCCCGCGTTCGTAAATGAGCGAGATCGATGTGCCGTCATACTTCAGCTCGGCCACCACCTCGAAGGGCTCGCCGAGCGTCCGCGCCACGCGGTCGTAAAACTCCCGCACCTCGTCTTCGGAATACGTATTGCCAAGCGAAAGCATCGGGTATCGGTGCTCCACCTGCGTGAAGCCCTCCGTGAGGTCGCTGCCTACGCGCTGCGTAGGCGAATTGGGGTCGGCCCACTCCGGATGTGCGACCTCGAGCTGCTGCAGCTCGCGCATCATCTCGTCATACGTATGATCGGAGATAATGGGCGCGGAAAGCACATAGTAGGCATGGTTATGCTCATCCAGCGCCTCCCGCAGCCTCTCGATCCTGTTTTTTATGTCGTTCATTTACTCTAAAAAACCTTTGTCGGACGCAAAAGTAAACAGCCGGCCGAAATCTTTATCGGGCCTCTGCCCCGCAGCAATCCCTCTCTGCTCCCCCGAAAGTGCCTTTTGCACCACCATAATGCCATCCTCAAAGGCAAACAGGCGCCTGTTTGGGTTACTCCAGTCTGCGCGAGGGTAAACAGGTGCCTGTTTAGGTCCCTGCATTTTGTGTAATGCCAAACAGGCGCCTGTTTGGGGCTACGCAGTCTGCGCGAGAGTAAACAGGTGCCTGTTTGAGGCTACGCAATCTGCGTGAGGGTAAACAGGCGCCTGTTTGAGGCTACGCAATCTGCGCGAGGGTAAACAGGCGCCTGTTTGGGGCACTCCAGTCTGCGCGAAGCTAAACAGGCGCCTGTTTAGGACCCTGCATTTTGTGTAATGCCAAACAGGTGCCTGTTTGGTCAAGCTCCACTTTCCCCCAGCCTCGATAGAGGCCTTCCATGTCGCACTCACGCCTTATCTATCCAAAAAGCCCCTCGAATTATCGTCTATATTTGCCCGCCTTAACAACTGGATAACGTGATGAATAAACAGTTACGGCTAAAAGACAAAGCCTTCGAGCTTTATATCCCGGAGAGGGAAATTGTGGCGGCCATTGATCGTATGGCCGGAGAAATACGCCGCGATATGGAGGGGCGAGACCCGCTCTATGTGGGCATCCTCAACGGCGCATTCATGTTTGTATCTGAATTGGTGAGCCGACTCTCGCCCCAGTCTGAGCTGACGTTTGCCGCCTATTCGTCGTATCACGGCACCAAGTCCGACGGCATCGTCCGCGAACTGCTGCCCATACGCAACAAAGACACCGAGCGCCCGATTGTCCTCCTGGAGGACATCATCGACACGGGCTTGACCATGCAATACGTCACCCAGCGACTGCGCCAAGAGGGCGTCCGCGACGTACGCCTGGCCACCATGCTACTCAAACCCGGATCGCTGCAGTGCGACCTCCGCCCGGATTATGTGGGCATGGAGATCGACAACGACTTCATCGTCGGCTTCGGGCTCGATTACGACGGGCGCGGACGCATGGCGCGTGACATCTATAAAATCGTAGAACTCTAATCTCTATAGCACTATGTTCAATATCGTAATATTCGGTGCACCCGGCTCAGGCAAAGGGACACAAAGCAAAATGATCGTCGAGCGTTACGGCTTCGACTACATCTCTACCGGCGACATGCTGCGCCAAGCCATCAGTCAGGGCAGCGAGCTGGGACGAACGGCTAAGGAATACATCGACCGCGGGCAACTCGTGCCCGACGATCTGATCGTCCGCCTCATCGCTGACTTCCTCGATGGCAAGCACGGATCGAAGGGCGTCATCTTCGACGGCTTTCCCCGCACCCTGAAGCAGGCCGAGGCGCTCAAGACGATGCTCAACGAACGCGGCACGGACATCCACATCCTGCTCGACCTGCAAGTGGAGGACGACGAGCTGGTAGACCGACTCATCGAGCGCGGCAAGATCTCCGGCCGATCAGACGACAACCCGGAGACCATCAAGGCCCGACTCGACGTCTATCATACGCAGACCGCCCCCCTGGCTACGTATTACATCGGCGAAGGGAAGCACGTCGCCATCAAGGGCATCGGTCGAATCGAGGAGATTTTCGAACGCATTGCTGAGGCCATCGACCGCGTCAAAGACAGATAAATGGCTGAATCGAATTTCGTTGACTACGTCAAGATCTACTGCCGCTCGGGCAAGGGCGGCGCCGGGTCGGCCCACTTCCGCCGCGAGAAGTACATCCCGCGCGGAGGGCCCGACGGCGGCGATGGCGGACGGGGCGGACACGTCTATCTGCGCGGCAATCGGAACTATTGGACGCTGCTGCACCTCAAGTTTGAACGCCACGTGGTGGCCACCTCCGGCCGTAGCGGCGGTGCCAAACGCAGCACGGGCCGCGACGGCGAGGATCGCATCATCGAGGTGCCCTGCGGCACGGTGGCCTTCGACGCCGACACGGGCGAATACCTCTGCGACGTCACCGCGGACGGGCAGCAGGTGATGCTGCTCAAAGGCGGACGCGGCGGCGCCGGCAACACCCACTTCAAGACAGCCACGAATCAGGCGCCGCGCTACGCTCAGCCGGGCGAGCCGGCCCAGGAACGTAAGGTGGTGCTGCAACTCAAACTCTTGGCCGACGTCGGGCTGGTGGGCTTCCCCAATGCAGGCAAATCGACGTTGCTGTCGGTCGTCTCAGCCGCCAAGCCGAAGATCGCCGACTATCCCTTCACCACGCTGGAGCCTAACCTGGGCATCGTCAGCTGGCGCGACAATCGCTCGTTCGTCATGGCCGACATCCCGGGGATTATCGAGGGCGCCAGCGACGGCCGCGGACTCGGGCTGCGCTTCCTCCGCCACATTGAACGCAACGCATTGCTGCTGTTCATGGTGCCTGCCGATGCGGACGACATCCGTAAGGAGTACGAGATCCTGCTGGGCGAGCTGGAGCGCTACAACCCGGAGCTGATGGGCAAGAGTCGCATACTGGCCATCACCAAAAGCGACCTCCTCGACGAGGAGCTGACCGAGGCGCTGTCGGCCGACTTGCCGGACGATCTGCCCTGTCGCTTCATCTCGTCCGTCACAGGCCAAGGCATCACCGAGCTGAAAGACTTGCTCTGGCAGGAGCTGAACCGCGAGACCTTCCACGACGCCGACGCCATCGTCCACCGCGACATGGATATGAGCCTCATGGCCGACGACGACGAAGCGTGGGACATCCCTCCCGAAGAGGAAGACGCCGACGACGCTGACGCCGATCTCGAGTTCGATTGGGAAGAAGAATAAGCCGCGGCCAACCGTAACATATACCGCAAGCGAAGAAAGCCGGGTACATGAGGGAGAGGATCCCCATCGTGTACCCGGCTTTTTTTCTAATGATCGGCGACCATTCACAGCAGGTCGGCGCCTTGCACTCGCTCTGCGGCCTCACGGCGGATGGCCTGCCGCACGTCCTCAAAGACGGTGCGATCGGGATAGTACGTCATCGTGCCGCAGCGAAGCCAGGAGAGCGTGTCGGCGTAACTCAGCAGGTGATCCAGATCGTGCGAGGCGACGAAGACGGTCTGCCCCCGCCGCCGATACTCCGTGAGTAGGGCCGTGACGAAGGCCGAGGAGCGGAAGTCGAGGCCGTTGAATGGCTCGTCAAGCAGCGCCAGCTCCGTGCGCCCCATGCAGCACACGCCGGTGCCAACGGCGACAAACACGCCTACCGCCCATCCCACAACCGACGCTTCATGAGGCAGCTCCGACCGATGCAATCCGTAACCGACGGCTACGGCAATGGCCGCAAACAGCACCTTGGCCACCACAGGCAGCGCACCGAACAGCCGCGCCACGGATCGCAGTCGCAGCCCGAGGTAGAGGCGGTAAGAAAGGAGAAGAGGTGGATTCATCACAGATTGCTTCTTGTTCCGTGGCCGCAAATGAACAACGCCCACGCCAAACGTTGCGCTGGGGACTCGCACGCCGTGCAAGGCCCGAAACTCGTCGGGTTTTACTACTTGCACGCCGTGCAAGGCCCCAAACTCGCCGGGTTTTACTACTTGCACGCCGTGCAAGCCCCAAAAGGCGCCAGGTTTTGCATCTCGCACGCCGTGCAAGCCCCGAAACTCGCCGGGTTTTGCTACTTGCACGCCGTGCAAGGCCCGAAACTCATCGGGTTTTACTACTCGCATGCAGTGCAAGGCCCGAAACTTGCCGGGTTTTACTACTTGCACGCCGTGCAAGCCCCGAAACTCACCGGGTTTTACTACTCGCACACCGTGCAAGGCCCAAAACTCATCGGGTTTTACTTCTCGCACGCCGTGCAAGCCCCAAAAGGCGCCAGGGGCGCCGACCAAGTTTGCAGGCTACACAGGATAACCCACCCGGGGTTTGCTACTCGCACACCATGCAAGGGCAAAATGGGATCATCGAGAGAGATGGTTGCCCGTGTTGCCCGTAAAGATCTATCGCTGACATGAATCATGGCACGGGCTTTGTAGTTTCCGCGGGCGCGCTGCGATAACGTACACCTATATATAATAGGTCGACGCTCAGGCCGTGATCGGGGCACGGCGTTATCTTTGCGAGCCATTTTTAAGAAGAAGAAAAAAACAGGATGAGTAAGAAAGCAAGAGAGAGGTTATACATGTCGGACACGCACGACATAGACGAATCAATGGGCGCTGTGATGCCCATACTGATGGATTGCGATAAGGATGAAGATTTCTCGGAAGGTATGGACAAGGTGGGCGAGACGCTCCCCATCCTGCCGCTACGCAACATGGTGCTCTTCCCCGGCGTGGCCATGCCCATCTTCGTGGGGCGGCCGAAGTCGATGCGCCTGATCCGAGAGGCTTCACAGCGGAAGATCTTAGTCGGTGTCGTCTGCCAAAAAGATGCGGAGGTGGAGGAACCCGGCTTGGACGATCTCTACCCGATCGGCACCGTGGCCGAGGTGTTGCGTGTGCTGGAGATGCCCGACGGATCGACGACGGCCATCCTACAGGGACGCAAACGCATGGCCCTGCACAGTCTGGTCGACACGGAGCCTTACCTAAACGGCACCATCTCGCTGCTCGACGATCAGCCCGCGGGCAAGGACGACCGCGAGTATGAAGCCCTCATCTCTACCATCAAGGATCTCACGATAAAGATGATCGAAGCGGCCGGCGATCCGCCCCGCGAGCTGATCTTCTCCATCCGCAACATGCAGAACACGATGTACATGCTCGGCTTCGCCTGCTGCCACATCGTGGCTAACCCGGACGAGAAGCAGGAGCTGCTGGCCATCGACGATGTGAAGAACCGCGCCTACCGCCTCCTCTTCATCCTCAACCGCGAATATCAGCTGATCGAGCTCAAGGCGTCGATCCAAATGAAGACGCATGAGGACATCAACAAGCAGCAGAAGGAGTACTTCCTACAGCAGCAGATGAAGGCCATCCAGGAGGAGCTGGGCGGCAGCATGAACGACATCGAGATCCGCGAACTGCGCGCGCAGGCCAAGAAGAAAAAGTGGCCCAAGGAGGTCGGCGAGACGTTCGAAAAGGAGCTGGCCAAGCTGGAGCGCATCCATCCACAGTCGCCCGACTACTCCATCCAGTCGCAATACGTGCAGACGATCGTCGGCCTGCCGTGGGGCACGTACAGTCGCGACAACTTCAGCCTGCCGCACGCCCAACGCGTCCTCGACCGCGATCATTACGGCATGGAGAAGGTCAAGGAGCGCATCATCGAACATCTGGCTGTGCTCAAGCTCAAGCGCGACCTACGCTCACCCATCCTCTGCCTCTACGGCCCTCCGGGCGTCGGCAAGACGTCGCTCGGACGATCCGTGGCCGAAGCGCTGGGGCGCAAATACGTGCGCGTCTCGCTGGGCGGCCTGCACGACGAGGCCGAGATCCGAGGCCACCGACGCACCTACATCGGCGCCATGATGGGCCGCATCCTGCAAAACCTGCAAAAGGCGGGCACGTCGAACCCCGTCTTCGTGCTCGACGAGGTGGACAAGGTGGGCAGCGACTTTAAGGGCGACCCGGCATCGGCCCTCCTCGAAGTGCTCGACCCGGAGCAGAACACCACCTTCCACGACAACTATCTCGACATCGATTACGACCTGAGCAAGATCCTCTTCATCGCCACGGCCAACAACCTGAACACGATCTCGCAGCCCCTGCTCGACCGCATGGAGCTGATCGAGGTCAGCGGCTACATCCTGGAGGAGAAGATCGAGATCGCCATGCGTCACCTGATCCCCAAACAGATGGAGGCACACGGCATCACGAAGGGCACCGTGCGCTTCCACCGAAACACGGTGCGCGCCATCATCGACTCCTACACGCGGGAGAGCGGCGTCAGGGCGTTGGAGAAGAAGATCGCCAAGATCATGCGGCGGTTGGCGCGCAAGATCGCCTCGGACGAGGCCGTGCCCGCGGTGCTCAAGGTGGACCACCTCCGGGAGTATCTCGGGCCGGTGGAGTACACCCGCGACAAGTATCAAGACAACCGTTACGCGGGCGTCGTCACGGGGTTGGCCTGGACGGCCGTCGGAGGCGAGATCCTCTTCGTGGAGTCGAGCTTGAGCCGCGGCAAGAGTGCCAAGCTCACCATCACGGGCAACCTGGGCGACGTGATGAAGGAGTCGGCCATCTTGGCTCTGGAATACGTCCACTCACACGCCGCACAGCTCGGCATCGAGGAGTCGCTGTTCGAGAATTGGAACGTGCACATCCACGTGCCCGAGGGCGCCATCCCGAAAGACGGCCCGAGCGCGGGAATCACCATGGTGACGTCGCTCGTCTCCACCTTCACGCGCCGCAAGGTGAAGAGCAACCTGGCCATGACGGGCGAGATCACGCTCCGCGGCAAGGTGCTCCCCGTGGGCGGGATCAAGGAGAAGATCCTTGCAGCCAAGCGGGCCGGCATCCGCGAAATCGTGCTCTGCGAGGAGAATCGCAAAGACGTAGAGGAGATCAACCAGACCTACGTCGAGGGCCTGACGTTCCACTACGTGGCCGACATCATGCAAGTGATCGACACGGCGCTGCTCGACGAGAAAGTGAAGGATTGATCAGGGTTTTCGGCCCCCTCCGCACTTTTGGAAATGCCTGCGGGATTCCCGCAAGCATTTCCAAAACCTCTTCGGACACAAAAAAATCTCCGGGAGAGCCATTTATCGGTGCTCTCTCGGAGATTTTTTGGTTTCACGGGGTAAGGGTATGCCATACGCGCCCCGACCTTTCCTGTACTCGGAAAACTCTGGGGGGGGCGGGGGCATTCCTGATACCCGTCCGGGGGACTTACATCCCCTGCCGCTTGGCCTCGTCCCAGATGGCGTCCATCTCGGCCAGCGTCATGTCCTTGAGCGAGCGGCCGCGGCGGATGGTCTGCGCCTCGAGGTAGTCGAAGCGACGGCGGAACTTGGCGTTCGTGCGCTCCAGCGCGTTGTCCGGGTTGATGCCGTAGAGGCGCGCGGCGTTGATGACGCTGAAGAGGAAGTCGCCCATCTCCGCCTCTGAGGCGTCGGCGTCAGCGCGATCCAGCTCGGCGCGCAGCTCGCCCAGCTCCTCGCTGACCTTGTCCCACACCTGCTCGCGACGCTCCCAATCGAAGCCCACGTTGCGCGCCTTGTCCTGCATGCGGTAGGCCTTGATGAGCGCGGGCAGCGACGTCGGCACACCGTCCAGCACGGTGCGGTTGCCGTCCTTTTCCTTCAGCTTCAGCTGCTCCCAGTTCTGCTCCACGCGGCTCGTGCTGCCCTGGACGTCAGTCGTGCCGTAGACGTGTGGATGGCGATAGATCAGCTTCTCGCAGAGGGCGTCGCAGACGTCCTTGATGTCGTACTCGCCTTTCTCCTGGCCGATCTTGGCGTAAAAAACGATGTGGAGCAGCAGGTCGCCCAGCTCCTTTTTGATCTCCTCGGGGTGATCTTTGAGGATGGCCTCGCTCAGTTCAAAGGTCTCCTCAATGGTGTTTGTGCGGAGGCTCTCGCGCGTCTGCACGCGGTCCCAAGGGCATTTCTCCCGCAGGTCGTCCATGATGTCGAGCAGTCGGCCGAAGGCCTCCATCTTTTCTTCTTTCGTATGCATAATATAGTGGGTAAAGAATAGAGGGTAGAGGCATTCCAATCATTCCCCTACCCTCTCTCCGGTGTTTATTCGTTGTTCGATGTTTCGCCTTGTTGCTTGTATCGCGTCAAGCCGTCCTCAAGGAAGCGGACGTACTTCGAGGCATCCTCATCGAAGGCGTACGACGGGGCGAGCGGCCGACCCTCATTGTCGAGGATCACGTAGAAAGGCTGCGCGTTGGCGCCAAACTTCGAGCGTTGCAGGTAGCTCCACTTGTCGCCTATCGTTTTCAGTCGGCGCTCCTTCTCGTTTTCCGTGATGGTGAGCGCTTCGGGCAGCTTCGTCTTGTCGTCCACCATGAGGGTGATCAAGACGTATTTCTCTTCGAGCAACTTCTTCACGCGGGCATCCGTCCATACGGCCGCCTCCATCTTCCGACAGTTCACGCAGCCGTAGCCCGAGAAGTCGATCAGCACCGGCTTCTTCACGCGTTTGGCGTAAGCCATACCCGCCTCGTAATCCTCAAACACGGCGTGCACCTCATCCTTATACAAGTTGAAATCCTGCGTGTAGAGCGGCGGAGCAAAGGCGCTGACAGCCTTCAGCGGCGCGCCCCAGAGGCCGGGGATCATGTAGACGGAAAAGGCGAGCGAGACGATGGCCATGAAGAGCCGCGGCACAGACACGTGGCGCAACTCGCTGTCTTGGCTGAAGCGGATCTTGCCCAACAGGTAGAACCCGAGCAGGGCGAAGATGACGATCCACAGCACGAGGAACACCTCACGGTCGAGCAACCGCCAACCGTAAGCCAGGTCGGCCACGGAGAGGAACTTCAGCGCCAGCGCCAGCTCCAAGAAGCCCAGCACCACCTTCACCGAGTTCAACCAGCCGCCCGACTTGGGCATGTTTTGCAGCATGTTCGGGAAGATGGCAAACAGTGCGAAGGGGATGGCCAGCGCCAGTGCGAAGCCAAACATCCCGACGGCCGGCCCGATCGTCTTGCCCTGCGAGGCAGCCTCGACGAGCAGTGTGCCAATGATCGGTCCCGTGCACGAGAACGACACAAGCGCCAGCGTGAAGGCCATGAAGAAGATGCTCAGGATGCCCGACGTAGAGTCCGCCTTGCTATCCATGCGGTTCGTCCACGAAGCCGGCAGCACCAGCTCGAACGCCCCGAAAAACGACACGGCAAACAGCACCAGCAGCGCGAAGAAGAGGATGTTGAACACCGCGTTCGTCGACAAGTCGTTCAGCGCACTCGCCCCGAACACACCCGTGATGAGCAGCCCCATCGCGACGTATATAATGATGATCGAGGCACCGTAGATCAGCGCGTCGGCGATGGCTTTCCGGCGACTCTTGTTACGCTTGAGGAAGAAGCTGACCGTCATCGGGATCATCGGCCATACGCACGGTGTGAGCAGTGCCAACAGTCCGCCCGCGAGGCCGGCCAAGAAGATGTAGATCCACGACGTATCGGAGGCCGACACGGTCGCGTCGCCGAAGGATTTCAAGTTGTCGATCACCGGCGTCCACCATTCCGGGCGATCCGTCAGCATCCCCTTGGGCGTCGTCGACTGCGATCCGCCTGATGCGCCTTCCCCCGGACTGTCCGCGCTCGTGGCGTCGGATGAGGCATCGTCCGTAGCCGTGTCGGCATTGTCCACATCCGAGCCAGCGTCCGTGTTTCCATCCGTCGCAGAGGGTTCGGCCGCCTGCTTGGTGCGCGCCACATGTTTGCGATCGAAGGTAAACGACTCCGTCTCAGGCGGCAGGCACGACTCGTCGTTGCAGGCCATAAACTCCACTTCGCCCACCATCTTGAACGCCTTCGGGTCGGTCACGCGGATCTTCTGCGTGAACGTTACCGAATTGGAGTACCACCGCAACTCAAGGCCCGGGTACGACACCTCATCACGCGTCACGGTCGGCCGCACCGAGGCCGTGGGCTTGCCCACCAGCTCGGCGCCCTTCAGCTTTTCGTATTTGATCGACGTGGAGATCGGCCCGCCCTTGGGCAGATTCATGTCATAAATGTGCCACCCCCGATTGATTGTAGCCGTGAAGGTCAACGTCTTCTCAGCCTCCTCGGAGTCTTCCAAATTGATTTTCCACTTCACCGGTGTCAGGATCTGTGCCTGTACCGATGCCGCGATGAGCATTAACAGTCCGAACCAGCGGACACTTCGTTTTATCTTTTCCATGCGATGAATGAATGTGTTTGTTTTTCCGGGGCACAAAACTAAACGTTTCGTTTTCACACAAAAATGCGCCGGAAAGGTGTGGAATCGAAATCCCTCCTACCCTCCGGCGCACATTCCCATGCGTAGCGCTGTGCGCGCTTTACTCCAGACCGGCCTTAAATCTTACCGACCAAGTCGATGCTCGGCTTGAGCGTCTTGTTGCCCTTCTTCCAGTTTGCGGGGCACACCTCGCCGTCGTGTCCGGCAACGAACTGCGCAGCCTCTACCTTGCGGAAGAGCTCCTCGGCGTTACGACCGATGCTGTTGTCTTGGATCTCGGCCACCTTGATTTGGCCTTCGGGATTCACCACGAACGTGCCGCGGTAAGCCATGCCCGATTCCTCGATCATCACGCCGAAAGCGCGTGAGAGGGCGCCGGTGGTGTCGGCCAGCATCGGGTAGGTGATCTGACGGATGCTATCCGATGCGTCGTGCCATGCCTTGTGAACGAAGTGTGAGTCTGTGCTCACGGCGTAAACCTCTACGCCAGCGGCCTTGAAGTCGTTGTACTTGTTCTGCAGATCGAGCAGCTCGGTGGGGCACACGAACGAGAAGTCGGCGGGATAGAAAAAGAATACGGCCCACTTGCCTTCGATGTCCTTGTTCGTCACTGTTTTGAACTCTCCGTTATGGAATGCCTGAACCTTAAATTCAGGTACTTGCTGATTGATAATAGGTAGCATGAAATATGACTGTTTTGATGATGTTTTACTTGCGGAAATTGTAACCGTTACAAATCCCGACGCAAATGTAAGCGCATTTCTCAATTCTGCAATATCGAGATTGCAAAATCGAAGCTGCAAAGTCCTCTCGAGAAGTGGGCGAAAGGGATCGAGAGATGAGATCTGATGCTGGAAGTCGGGGCGACGCCATTATTCTCAAGAGATGGCCTCATGCAATCGTCTGCGAGGCCTTTTTCGAGTGGAGAAGCATTCATCGCCTATCGAACGGACGAATTGTCCCTGAGAGAAGGCTTCGATTCATTCTCCGCGGAGCTATTTCTCACCCGAGATCCCTTCTCGGCCTTCAAATGGAGGGTAGAATCAATCGAGGAGGGAATGTCGGGGAGCATTTTTAGTTCTTCGTGCTATCACATGAATCTAACCAATATATCATACATAGATTCGTGCATACACATAGATATATAATTAGTCCTTATATATTATCCTGCACACACGTGAATATGAATAACTACTCTATCACTATTTCGTGCACACACGTATATATGACAGATATACGCATCTGATCCATCTTATCCTGTGTACAGGTAAGAGCTTATACGATTATCCGTTATATGTGCAAGCAATAAATCATAAGATCATATATTTCATATCGAAATGCATGGATGTAATAGAGAAAACAACCTTATACAACTTTTTCTGCATCCACATGGATAAGTACAAGTATATTTCATATGATCATTCGCACACATTCTCCTGAAATAAGTATGTACTATTATCAGTGCATGCACATTATCACTTTAGTAGAACAGATCAAATCTTCGTGCACACACGAAAATTCAAACAAAACACCGGAGAGGGGTTTGCTACGTGTTTCGGAGATGCCGAGAAAGGCGGCGGGAGCTTTGCGAGGTATTTCTTGTACGCTTCGATATGAAAAGGGCCTCGAACGATCTGTTTCTTGTCTCAACAGAAAGCCCGAGGCCTGTTTGTATCCTTCTTTTCTTGCCTTGATGCAAGAAAAGAAGCAAAAGAAAATCAAGGCGTCAGGGACGCCGGCCGATTTTGTCGGGTGCTCGATAGATCATTGACCGTCTACGGCACGGCGGAGGCGCTCGAGGGCCTCGCTGAGGATGGCGCGGGGGGTGCCGACGTTGATGCGCATGTAGCCTTCGCCACCGGGGCCGAACATCTGGCCGTCGTTGAGGGCGAGATGGGCGCGGCGGACGAAGAGGTCGATGAGGGCGTTGTGATCGAGGTTGAGGCCGCGGCAGTCGAGCCAAACGAGGAACGAGGCTTCGGGACGCAGCGGGCGGATGGCGGGCAGGTGGCGCGCGAAGTAGTCGATCAGGTAGTCGATGTTGGCCTCCACGTAGCTGAGCATGGCGCGGCGCCAGGGCTCGCCGTAGCGGTAGGCGGCGATGGTGGCGATGGGCGCGAAGAGGGTCGGCTCGTCAAGCTCGTTGGCCGAGAGCCAGCGGTAGAAGCGGCGGCGGAGGGTGTCGTTCGGCACGATGGCGTAGGAGCTGACGATGCCGGCGATGTTGAACGTCTTCGAGGGGGCGCCGAAGGTGATGCTGCACGCCGCGGCCGCGTCGGAGACGGTGGCGAAGGGCGTGTGGCGGTGGCCGTAGAGGGTCATGTCGGCGTGGATCTCGTCGGAGATGACGAGGACGCCGCGGCGGTGGCAGATGTCGGCCAGGCGGCGAAGTGTCTCGGGGCTCCAGACGATGCCGGCGGGGTTGTGCGGGTTGCTGAGCAGGAGCATGCGGCACTTGGAATCGGTGTCGAGAAGGCGGTCCAGGCCGTCGAGGTCCATGGCGTAACGACCATCCTCGAGGGGGAGGAGTGGGTTGTGGACCACCTCGCGGTCGTTGCCCTCGGGGGTGAGACGGAAGGGGTGGTAGACGGGCGGCTGAATGACGACTTTCTCGTCGGGTCGGAGGAAGACGTTGATGGCCATACCGATGCCCTTGACGATGCCGGGGATGTAGGCGAGCCACTCAGGGCGAACGTCCCAGTGGTGGTGCTCGTTGATCCAGCGGATGATGGTGGGGCGATAGTCGGGCGGCTCGACGGTGTAGCCGAAGAGGGAGTGCTCGAGGCGCCGGCGGAGGGCGTCGGTGATGAAGTGCGGGGTCTCGAAGTCCATGTCGGCCACCCAAAGGGGCAGCAGGTGGGCGTCGCCGTAGCGCGGTTGGAGCGCTTCGAGTTTGAGTGCGCCGGTGCCACGGCGGTCGATGACTTTGTCGAAATTGTAGGTGGACATCAGTTACGAGTTATGTGTAGGGGTGGACCTATGTGTCCACCCGTTTAGTTATTAGTTAGTCGGACACGGCTTGCTTGAGATCGTCGAAGAGGTCGTCGGGGTCTTCGAGGCCGATGGAGAGGCGGATGAGGTCCTCCTTGATGTCCATGTCGCGGCGTTGCGCTTCGGTGAAGTTGCCGAAGATGGTGCTGGCCGGGTGGATAGCGAGCGATTTATTGTCGAAGAGGTTCGTGGCGCGGCGGACGAGCTGGAGGCGGTCGATGAAACGGAAGCAGGCGTCGCGGTCGGCGAGTTCGATGGTGAGCATGGCGCCGGCAGTGTCGCCAAACTGTTGGCGAGCCAGGTCGTGGTAGGGGTTGTCGGGCAGACCGACGTAGTTCACTGCGCGGACGGCAGGGAGCTCGCGGAGGCGTTCGGCCAGGCGGAGGGCGCTGGCGGCCTGGATGCGATAACGGGCGTCGAGCGTCTCGAGTCCGATGGTCTGCATGTAGGCTACGTGAGGCGTCATGTAGGCGCCGAAGTTGAAGAGCATCTCGGTGCGCATGCGGCGGCCAAAGTCGGGCGTGGTGCCATAGTCAGCCACGAGTCCGCCGATGGAGGTGGCGCCACCGGAGAGGTATTTGGTGGTGGAGACGATCTCGACGTCAATGCCGAGTGCGCGGGCGTCGAAGCAGGTGAAGGGGATGAGCGTGGTGTCGGCCATGAGAGGCACGCCACGGCTACGGGTGATGCGCGAGAGGGCGCGGAGGTCGGCCACCTCCATCTGCGGATTGGTGATGATCTCGAGAAAGAGGGCGCAGGTGCGGTCACCGACAGCCTGCTCCACGGCGTGGAGGTCGGTCAGGTCGCAGAGCACGGGCTCGATGCCAAACCTCCGGAGTGTGCCGGTGATGAGGGAGTAGGTGTTCCCGAAAAGATGGCGCGAGGTGACGATCTTCTGTCCAGCCTCGGCGACAGCCAAGAGGGCGTTGCTGATGGCGGCCATGCCGGAGCTGAGCGCGATGACGTCGGTGGCGCCGGTGAGTGCGCGGACCTTATTCTCGAAGAAGGTCACGGTGGGGTTCATGACGCGCGAATAGTCCGGGTCGTCGGTGCGACCGCAGAAGGCATCGGTCATGCTGACGGCGTCGCCAAACTCGTAGGAGGCGGTGTGATAGACGGGCATGCTCAGCGCGTTGTAGGCGTCCGGGCGCTGGAATTGGGTGTGGATGGCTTGCGTTTGTTTCTTCATTCTTCGTTCGCTGTATATGTATCTGCTTTTATTCTTGAAATCGGCGCAAAAGTAGAGATAAATAAGAGAGAAAGCCGACAATGCTTTCAGGGCTATTCTCGGACTATGAAAAGCATGCAGCTCCTGCCTCGGGTGGGCGAAGTAGAATGGCGGTTCTGCACAGCCGCCTTAATGGTCGGGTTACATCACCTCCTCAGGAAGGACATACTGCATCTCGTCGCGCATGAGGGCGATCTCCTCGGGATCTATACCAGCGCGAATCAACGCGGGGCGGTCGGCATCAAAGAGGTTGGCGAAGAAGTCGAAGTCCTTACCCGCAGCAGCTTGTAGATAGTAGGCGTAGGCCTCCTTAACGTGGCCCGAAGCCCACTCGGTGTGGCCGGCATTGAGATAGTCCTCCGGCTGCGGCTGCTCGGCGATGAGCTTGCGATAGCTGGCGCGCGCCTGATCGTACTTGCCAAGAACGAATGAGCACCATGCCACACCGCGCCCTCCCTTGGCGTTGGTCGGGTTGAGGTAGTCGACCTTGAAATAGTATTTCAGCGCCTCGTCGTACATCTTCTGCTCCAGGTAGCAGTGACCGATGTGGAGCAGTACGGACAGGTTGTCAGGCTCCAGCCGCTCGTGGCGGAGCAGGAACTCGAGGGCACGGGCGGGCTGCTTGAGGGCGCGATAGCAGGCAGCGATACGCCGGAGGAGCCATTTGCTGTCGGGGTTGATCAGCTCGGCGCGGAGGTACTCGCGCAGGGCGCCATCCACGTCGCCGATCGACTGGAGACAGTAGCCGAGCTTCTGGTGAAGCATCTCGCTGTCGCCCTCGCCTCGCTGAAGCAACTCCTCGTAGATGGGTCGGGCGTCGTCGGGGTAGCCCTTACGGAGATAGACCTCGGCAATGCGGAGGAGCGTCTCGGCGTCGCTGAGGTAGGGCCGAAGGATGGGGAGGCGGTGGAAGTCGAGGCCGCGCTCGAAGATGTCGTCGAAGTCGCCACGGCCGGGATGGAGCTTATAGAAACGGTAGAGGTTACGGATGTAGAGGCCGATGAGTCGCTCCTCGTGCTTGCCGCGATCACCCAGTTCGGCGGCTTCCTGCTCTCGGAGTTGGGAGAAGTCGCCACGGAGCTGTTCGCCCAGCGCGCGCCGTTGCATGTCAGGCAGGTGAAGTATGCTGAAGCAGAAGGAATACTTGTCAGAGTCGCACATAAAGGCGGCCAAGCTCAGTATGCCGTCGGCAAAGCTGTCGCCATTGTGGTCGCGGAGGGCCGTGTGGCGAGGGGTGAAAGGCAGGAACCAGTTGCCCGTCTCGTGGAAGAAGGGGAAGCGCTTGAGCGGGCCGAAGGTGGTGTGAAGCATGTCGATACCCTCCTCTTGCAGCTCGCCATATTCACGCATCCAGGCTGACAGCTTGTCGCTCCGCCCAACCATGCGCTCCATCCATTCGGGGTTCATCTCCTCGCCAGAGATCTCCTTGAGGAAGTCCGTTGCCGAGCCCTTGCCGCCCTGTGTGGTCAGCTTCATGATCTCGGGCAGGATCTCGTCTTTGAGTCGATGGGCCACCTTCTCCGTTTCGCGGGTGAGGATGAAGCGGACGATGACGGAGGAGAGTCGGCGGCGAAAGTCGGGCATCTCGGCCAGCATCTCGAGTCGCTCCTGCACCTCGGGATAGAGGTCGAGGCGCGTGCTGTAGGTGTAGAGCGTGAGGCAGATGGCCACGAGCGCTTGCAGACTGACGTTGACCGTGTCGGCATCAGAGAGTGCGGCGGCGTCGAAGAGTAGGCGCATCTTCTCTCGATCGAACGACGCTTGCAAACCGAGCAGAAGGGCAGAGACGAGGAGTGTCTTCACGTCGGTAGGGAACGAACGGCTGCACAGCGCTTCACGTAGGGTGGACGCGGTGTCAGCGTCGATAAATTCGGTCGTCCAGAGCGCGTCGAAGAGACGATTGGCCGCGGGCTCTCCGTGCTCACGGTCGCCGGCCTCGGCGTAAAGCGCCACCTGCCGCAGGATGGACGTGATGCCAATGCCTGAATAACGGACGGAGCGACGGACGGAGTAATAAGTAGCGGGCGAGATGTCGCCAAAGGCTGCATGACGGACGGCGTCAGCCAGCTCATAAGCACGGCGACGGATGTCGGCGCGGATGCGGTGACGCGTCGGGTCGTTGGAGCCTTCGACGTAGTAGTGCAACATATATTTATACGTGTTCTGTAGCTCCTCAACTCGGGAGGTGAAGGCGTGTTGGCCGGTGACGGTGATGAAGATGGTGAGCAGGTCGAAAGCCTCTTTCATCTGGCCGTTGTCGAGTCGCTTGACAAGATTCTTGTACGTGTGAGTAAGCTCTTGGAGGGTCATTGGGGTGGGTTATATAATGGGGATGAGGGTAGTTCGCATGAAGTAAAATGCCATCAAGATTTACAAATGCCATGCCAAAAGGCGGGTCGTTTCGTTCCTGATCAACTGTGCATCTGCGTATCTCCATCTCTTCATGTCGCAACAGGGAGGGAAGGGATGACAGATGGGCAACCCCTCTCGGATGGCGGAGAGTATAAGCTCTCTCACGTTCGTTTTTCGCGCCTTCATTTTCCGCTTTTCCCATTCGGCCTACTTTTGTCGCGCGTTGAGGACGAGGATGCGTGAGATTTCATTTCGACTCACATCCTCGGGGTGTTTCATAAATGGATGAAGTGCAAGACGCAGAGACTGAGGGCGAGGGAGTGTACTTAAAGTACATGACCGAAGCCCGAATGTCGAATGCGACGCCGCAATTCGCCATTTATGGAGCACCCTCAACGAACGAAAGTGGTATCCAAGTGATTTTTTATCCCTATTTATTTCGACAGATATGTACAACAAACTGAACGACACCATCACCAGACTGATGGGGCTGCGCTACCGCTCGCATCCGTGGCACGGCATTGAGGTGGGCAAGGAGGCCCCGCAAGTGATCACGGCTTTTATTGAAATGGTGCCCACGGACACGGTGAAGTATGAACTGAACAAGGTGAACGGCTTCCTCTGCATCGACCGTCCGCAGCGCTACTCGAACGTCGTGCCGGCACTCTACGGCTTCATTCCGCAGAGCTATTGCGGAGAGGGCTTTGCCAAGTACTGCATGGACCAGCTCAAGCGAGAGAATATCATGGGCGACCATGACCCTCTGGACATCTGTATCCTGACCGAGAAGGACATCGCCCACGGCGACATCATCGCCTCCGTGCGACCCATCGGCGGACTGCGCATGCTGGACGGTAACGCGGCGGACGACAAGATCATCGCCGTGCTGCAAAACGACGCTACGTATGATTCATACAACGACATCGGCGACCTGCCCAAGATTGTCCTGGAGCGACTCAAGCACTACTTCCTTACCTACAAGGACATGCCGGGCGAGAAGAAAAAGAACGTCGAGATCGCCAACGAATACGGCCGCGAGGAGGCTTACGAGGTGATCCGTCACTGCCTCGAGGACTACAAGGTCTACCTCGACGAAATGCACGACATCTTACGATAAACCGGACACAGACATGATCATTCGCGATTTTACGGACAACGATCTGTACAAATTCAGCGTCATGAACGCCATCCAAAAGAAGTTCCCCGACGCGGAGGTCGTCTATCGCTTCGTCAACCGTGGCGAGACGCCCTTCCCCGAGGGCTTCGGCGAGGCCCTGCGCCGCGAGGTGGACGCCATGCGCACGCTCTTCTTGACGGACACGGCCGAGGCCTTCATGCGCCGCCGATGCTACTACTTCGACAATGTCTTTTTCGACCTCCTCAAGGGCTTCCGCTTCAACCCCGCCGAAGTCACGGTGGTGCAAGAAGGCGGGCGACTGGAGGTCGAAGTGCGCGGACTGTGGTATCGCACGGTGCTCTGGGAGGTGCCCCTCATGGCCATGATCTCCGAGCTCTATTACCGCATGACGGGCGCCACGCCCGCGGCCGACGCCGACGATCGCGCACGCGCCAAAGCGCGCCGCTTCGAGGAGCTGGGCGCTGAGCTGTCGGAGTTCGGCACCCGAAGGCGCTTCTCGTTCGAGGTGCAGGACCGCGTCATCGGCATCCTCAAGGAGTGCATGCCGCGCGTGCTCAATGGCACATCGAACGTCTACCTGGCCATGCTCCACGACCTCATCCCCATGGGCACCCACCCCCACGAATGGTTCATGTATCACGGCGCCCACTACGGCTACCGCGTGGCCAACGAGATGGCGATGGAGAACTGGGTCGACGTCTACGACGGTTACCTCGGCATCGCCCTGCCCGACACCTTCACCTCGACCGACTTCTTCAAGAGCTTCTCCACCAAATACGCCAAGCTCTTCGACGGCCTGCGCTGCGACAGCGGCGATCCCTTCGAGTTCACCGAGCGCGCCCTCAGCTACTATGAGCGCCACCGCATCGACCCGAAAAAGAAGACCGTCGTCTACAGCGACAGCCTCGACCTCGAAGCCATCGCCCGCATCAAGCGCCACGTGGCCGGCCGCCTGCACGACGTCTACGGCGTCGGCACCTTCCTCACCAACGACGTCGGCGTGCAGCCCCTCAACATCGTCATCAAGCTCTTCGAGGTCAAGCCCAAGGGCGAAACGAACTTCCTGCCCGTGGTCAAGCTCTCCGACTCACCCGGCAAGCACACCGGCGACCCGGACGAGATCGACCTCTGCAAGCGCATGCTGAAACTCTGATCTGATGCGCGCTGCAGACCCCGAATACCCTCTTGTAACGACTGTTTTTTACTGGTGCATGAGTAAATTTTGCTCATGCACCGAACTTTTTTGCTCGCGCGCCGTAGTTTTTACCTCGCGCGCCGAACTTTTTTGCTCACGCGCCGTAGTTTTATTCGGCGCGCCGTAGTTTTTACCTCGCACGCCGAACTTTTTTGCTCACACGCCGAATTTTTTTGCTCGCGCGCCATACTTTTTACCTCAAAACCCATCTTCCCGCAGATATGATCGTAGCCGAACAGAAGAGACAAGAGAACATCGTCGAGTACCTTTTATATATGTGGCAGGTGGAAGACCTGATCCGGGCCAACGCCCTCGACAGCGACCGCATCCGCCGCACCCTCGTGGCCCGTTACGACGTGGCCGACGATGTGCGCGAACGCATCGGTCAGTGGTATGACAATCTGGCAGACATGATGCGCAGCGAAGGCGTCGCCGAGCACGGCCACCTACAGATCAACCGCAACGTGGTGATCCTCCTCAACGACCTCCACCTCTCCCTCCTCCGCAATCCGCAGGAGACCACCTACGGCGCGCTCTATTACAAGGCTCTGCCCTCCATCGTCCGCCTCCGCGCCAAGTCCGGCGGCGCCGAGATGACCGAGATCGAGACCTGCCTCACCGCCCTCTACGGCTATCTGATGCTCCGCCTCCAAGGCGCACCCGTCAGCCCCGAAACGCTCGAGGCCGTCCGCGAAATCAACCTCATGCTCACCTTCCTGGCAGAGAAATACAAGGAGGAGCGCGACATCACCCACCCTCATTAATCATTCACTATGAATCATTCACTCGACATGATCCCCGTACTCGTCACCGGCGCCCGCGGCCAGTTGGGCGACGCCATCCGCCGCCGCATCTACCGCCACCCGAACTACGCCTTCACCCTGACCGACATCGACGAACTCGACCTCTGCGACAGTAACACCGTCGCCGACTTTGTCCGCCGCGGCCGCTACGCCTACATCATCAATTGCGCCGCCTACACCGCCGTCGATCGCGCCGAGAGCGACGCCGAACGCTGCCTCCAGATCAACCGCGACGCCGTCGGCCACCTCGCCACGGCCGCCCGCGAAGTCGGCGCACGCATGATTCACATCTCCACCGATTACGTCTTCGACGGCCGCGCCCATCGCCCCTACCGAGAGGACGACACCCCGTCGCCCACCTCCGTCTACGGCCGCACGAAGCTCGCCGGCGAGCACGTCCTGCTCGAGGCACTACCCACCGACGCCGCCATCCTCCGCACCGCGTGGCTCTACTCCGAAGTCGGCAACAACTTCGTCAAGACCATGCTCCGCCTCGGCGCCGAGCGACCCGAGATCCGCGTCGTGAACGATCAAATCGGCTCGCCCACCTACGCCGGCGACCTGGCCGAGGCTGTGCTTCACGTCCTCACCGCCCCCACCTTCCATCCCGGCGTCTATCATTACACCAACG
>QWCT01000639.1_pt1 | contig 28710 bp, 21 predicted proteins | sample 1972681 | NCBI WGS metagenome assembly QWCT01 (sample SAMN09866701, study PRJNA288562) | Human oral metagenome isolate pre3_saliva, whole genome shotgun sequencing... | isolation source: mouth | host: Homo sapiens | place: USA: California | reverse complement strand
TTAGGGGACAATTTCCTAAAGGAAGAGCCTTACACGGAAGCCCTGGAGCAAATGGGCATCGAAGTCCTTTACGGCAGTAAGATGCAGGGTGGCATTTGGAAGTGGATGGAAGACAATAAGCAGATGATTCAGATTGCTTATCTAAACCGCCCCCACATTGCCTCCAAGTACATAGACTACATCAAGGAAAATACGGACTGGAAGATTATTTTCTACGGCCATGACCTGCATTTCCTCCGCCTGCAAAGGGAGTATGCCCTGAAGCCAAGACCGGAGCTTTTGGAGGAAATTGCCTACTTTAAGAGCATGGAGCTTTCCGTCTTGCAAAAGGCGGACATCAGCTATTACCCCTCCAACTTAGAGGTGGAGGAAATCCATAAGATTGATGACAGCATTCCGGTAAAGGCCATTACCGCTTATGTGTTCTCCGACTCCGTGCAGGTGGAGAAAATGACGGAGGGCCGGGAAGGGATGCTCTTTGTGGGAGGCTTTGCCCACCCGCCCAATGAGGACGGCGTGCTTTGGTTTGCCAAGGAAATCTTCCCCTTAATGAGAAGACAGCTTCCGAATCTTCGTTTCCGCATCGTGGGCAGTAAGCCTACCGAGAAGGTTTTGGCCCTGGGACAGCAGGAGGGCATAGAGGTGCTGGGCTTTGTCAGTGACGAAAAGCTCCATAGCCTCTATCAGGAAAGCCGAATGGTCATCGTGCCCCTTCGCTACGGCGCAGGCGTGAAGGGAAAAGTTGTGGAAGCCCTCCATGAAGGAGCCGCCATTCTGACCACCCCCTGCGGTGCGGAAGGCATCCCGGGCATTGAAGAAGTGGTTGCCATCGAAGGAGAAGAAAGAGAATTTGCCAAAACCGGCGCCCTTCTCTACCAAAACATTCCAAAGCTTCGGGAAATGGGACAAAAATCCCTGGAATTCGTGGAAAAGGCATTTTCCACAGAGGCGGTATTTGAAGGTATTCGAGAGGATTTCGGTCTCGGGAAAGACGGAGAAGTGCTGGAGTTAAAGTAAGTTCAGGGAAGAAAAGTAGTGAAAATCAAGCTATCGGCGCAGAGAGTTTTGAAAACTCGATAGAATTCTGTGCCGGTAGCAATCATTTTATAGGGAGGGAAAATGCAGGCAATCTTATTATGTGGAGGAATGGGCACCAGACTTCGTTCCGTGGTTTCGGACCGTCCCAAACCCATGGCGGATATTTGCGGAAAGCCCTTTTTACAGTACCTTCTGGAAATGCTCCGGGACAAGGGCATTACGGAAGTGATTTTTGCCCTGGGCTATATGGGGGAGATGATTGAAGAGTATTTTCAGGACGGCTCCGCCTTCGGCTTAAAGATTGCCTATTCCTATGAGGAAGAGCCACTAGGCACCGGGGGCGCCATCCGAAACGCTCTGCCGAAGATTTTGGAAGAAGAAGTACTGGTGCTGAATGCGGACACTTATTTTCCTATGGATTATCAGGGACTTTATCATTTTCATCAGGAAAATGACGGAGATTTTAGTCTGGCTACCAGAGCGGTGCCGGATATTTCCCGCTACGGTGCTGTGCGAAGAGATGCAGCAGGCCGGATTTTGGCATGGAATGAGAAGCTGGGAGATGGTGGGCAGCAGCGTGGTGAAAAGCTTGGTGAAGGCTCGAAACAGCCGATAGAGGGAAACGCCCAGAAAGCAGCTTCATCATCTCCCAAGACATTAGCCGGAGAAATCAATGGAGGTATCTATGTAATGAAGAAGAGCCTGATTGTGGAAATCCCCGAAGGAAAGCAAAGTCTGGAGCAGGACTGCATCCCCAAATGGCTTTCCGAAGGAAAGCGAATCTTCGGCCTTCCCTTCCATGGCTATTTCATGGATATCGGCATTCCCAAGGACTATCAGCAGTTTATTACGGACGTGGAGCAAGGGAAACATGGAAGATAAGACATTGAGAAAAACCGTATTTCTGGATCGGGACGGCACCATCAATGAGGAGGTTTCCTACCTGCATAAAGTAGAGGACTTTCGCTTTCTACCCCATGTTTTAGAGGGCTTGTCCATCTTGGCAAAAGCCGGTTTTCAGCTGGTGGTAGTTACCAATCAGGCCGGAATCGGAAGAGGCTATTATGGAGAAAAGGATGCAGAGGTACTCCATAGCTATCTTCGGGAAGAGCTTCGGAAGAGAGACATTTTCCTGAAAGGCATCTATTACTGTCCCCACCATCCGAAGGGGATAGGGGAGTACCAAGGAGAATGTGCTTGCCGAAAGCCCAATCCCGGAATGCTTTATCAGGCGGAATGGGATTTACTGCAGGGAAATGAAGCAAAGACTCCCATTCAAAGTCCTTACCGCTTAAGCCGGGAAGAACGGGAAGCGTTGGAGCAGGGGAACAAGCAAGCAGAGCGAAAAGCTTGGCTTTCCCACTCCTATATGATTGGAGATAAAATTTTGGATTGTGAAGCCGGAGAAAACTTCGGCGTACAGCCTATCCTTCTGGCTACCGGCTACGGGAAAGAGGAAAGAAGGAAGCTGGAAGAGGAAGGAAAGCCTTGCCCTCCATACTTTGAAAATTTAGAAGAAGCCGCAAGATGGATTGTGGAGAGGGAGTTGTATTCTTTGCACAGTGCGCTTTGATGCAGTATGGGGCTGTATTCGGGACACGCTCCACCGGCGGGCTCAGATTGTCCTTGTTACAGCCCCATACTACATCAGTCGCTTTGACATGCAAAGTTCTACAGTCTTTCGCTGTGCAGCCTTTCTAAATCTACTGACGGGCTCAGATTACACCTCTTTTAGCCCTACATTGCATACAATATAGTTTTATATTTACAGCTTCTTTTAGAACAAGGGAGTATCACAAGCCTGCGATACTCCCTTGTACTTTGTTAAACCGACATTCAAACCGACATTTTAATGTCGCTTACTTTTCTTGATTGATCCATAACTTCTGTAGAAAGCTGGTGGATTTTTTGAAAGGACAGGTTATTTACTATTTAGCTTCATAATTACCCACTGACCTAATTTTGTTGAACCCTCATATCGAATAAGTCCTGCTTTCCTCATTTTATTTAAATGATAACGTACACCATCAACAGTAAGGTTTAATTTTTCTGCCATTTCGTTCGCGCTAATGTGAGGATTTTCAGCAATTATTTTAATAATTTCTTCCTGTTTTATGGTAGTTTTAGTAGTAGTTTTCGTGGTAGTTTTTTCATAACTACTACTATTAAACTCATTCAAAAATTCTTTATTTATTCCTATAACTGCATTTGTATAGTTATCTTCTTCATTATCCGGGTAAAACTTAAGCTCAGGAGAACCATTTTCAGATAGTGCGTCCTTTGCACGCCTTATACCTGAACCGTAAGACTCTATTAAGTTAAGGGAGAAGAACATCTCTTTAAGTTCTTTGTTAAGATACTGCCTTCTGTCAAAACTTCGTTCCTTGTTAAGAGCCTCAATGGTTACAGGAGGGAGTGGTCTATTATGATTTACAAAAGAAATTTTGTCCTTGTAAATATAAATCCCTACATATTCAGGCGTATCGTATTCCTTATGCAAAATGGCATTCGTCGCAAGTTCCTCAAATGCTGTGAGAGGATAGTTATAGATAATCTTATGCTCAATTTTATCTGCTTCCCTTATGGTATATGAAGCCATAATATTATCTTCAAAATATTTGCTGACCTGTTTTGCCTGTATCCAAACCGGGCCGTCAAATTTCTTTGATTCCATTTTATTCGTTCCATCTATTTCTCTAATGATTTCAACATGGGCATTTGAAATAAATTTATTCGGTGTTTCGGAAAACATCAGCACGGCAAAGTTTTTAGCCCTATATCCTCCATACTCACTTTCACTTATAAGTCCCATACTCTTTGCCATATCCAGCTTGGACATTTCTCTAATATCTTTCTTGGCTCCCGTCTGAAGAAGATATTCTTTCATATATTCATAGCTTAAATCATCTATGGTAGCTGTATCGTTCAGATTTGAACTAAAAGAAAAATTGGCGAATTTCTTCAAAAGTTCAAATTCTTCGGTTGGATTTGGAAGTCTTGAATCTCTACCAACTCTGATATATCTTCCCGTCTTTAATCGAATATCTTTATCTTTTTCTGCTTTTTCACTTGTTTGAAACGGACCGTTACTACCACTTTCTACCGCCACTACGATATAGTATTCATCATCGATTTGATCCATAATAATGTGATAGTTGACTTTGGGGTGAATATTGGAAAGAAGAGATTTTAATTCATTTTCAATCCCTTCAACTTTAGACTCTTTTATTCCCTCTATCGGTCTTTTAGGAATTGCTTTTTCTCCCGTTTCTTTATTATCGACTTCTTCAATACCAACAAACAATAAGCCTATCTCATTGTTCATATAGTTATTGGCAAAGGCACAAGCAGTTTTTAGAATTTTATCTTTAAAGTTTGCCGACTTTTTATATTCAATAAAACTGCTCTCTATGCATTGATTTTCAAGAATGTTATGAGCCATTCTTTTTATATCTAAAAGCTGCATAATACCTCCTCTTTTCATAAATTTTATTAGTATATTATAGCATTTTTAGAGGATTTTTTTCCACTTCGAAATTGGTAGGTACAGTATATTTATTAATCTTGATTGCTCCAAAAATCCGGCAGAAAGCTTAATATTTTTACATATAGACGTTCCATTTTATAAAATTATGAAAATGCACATTTTTATAAAATAGACAATAATAAGAAGAAAAAGTCTTTTATGGCTTTTATGGCTTACTCCACCGCAGCATTGACATATACACGCGAAAAAGGTATATTTTGATTTATGATTACAACATGTAAGGACAAAGAAACTATCCGGTGACAGGGCAATATAGTATTCGCATCAACAAACAATTTCGACTGTGCTTTAGCTTTCATCTTGCAGAAGCTAGAAACGTTGAGATTGTGGATTACCACTAAAAAGGAGAAGTTATGGAATTAAATTATATTGAGCCACCAAGCATTGGTGAAATCCTTCGAGAAGAATTTATGGAGCCGATGGAACTGAGCGCCTATGGCATTGCACAAGCAATTCATGTTCCTGTTTCCAGAATCCAAGACATTCTGCATAATAGACGAAAAATCACGATTGATACCTCTCTCCGACTTGCGAAGTTATTCGGTGTGTCGGATGAATATTTCATCAATATGCAGAATGATATTGATATTCGAATGCAGAAAAGAAAGCTGGATCTCGAACTACAGCAAATTAAAACAATACAATATGCATAATGGTACTATAAAAGAGAATTGTAGCAAGAATGTAGCAGGCTCAGATTACCCCTCTTTCAGCTCTATATTGCATACAACATAGTTTTTATATTTACAGCTTCTTTTAGACCAAGGGAGTATCGCAAGCCTGCGATACTCCCTTGGTCTTTGTCAAACCGACATTCAAACCGACATTCAAACCGACATTTTGATGTCGCTTACTAGCCACGATGGATGCATAACTCCTCTAGGAAGTATAATTTTTTGGATAGAAGATATATTTTATAAAATGGTGTAAATGCATATTTCTATAAAATGAAGACCAAGAAGAATCAAACTTGTTCTTTCCATCCTTTACCTTTATAATAGAAAAAACATTTTATGAAAATGTGCATTTACACAAAAATATAAAATAGGAGAAACCTATGGAAGTACAAAGACCAAGATATTTAAAGCGTTTAATCGATAAAAAGGATAATGGAAGGGTAAAAATCATCACCGGTATTCGACGATGCGGAAAGTCTTACCTATTATTCACGCTGTATAAAAAATATTTGCTTAGTCTTGGTATCAAAGAGGAGCAAATCATTACCATAGCTTTGGATGAGCTTCACAACATGCAGTATAGAAATCCCCTTACACTGGATGCTTACCTTCGGGAGCGCATGCAGTCGGAACAAAACTACTACATCTTTATTGACGAGATTCAATTTGTGGAAGAAGTAGAGAATCCTTATATCAAAAACAGTGAAAATAAAATTGGCTTTGTAGACCTTGTTTTAGGACTGATGAAACTTCCCAATGCGGATATTTACATTACCGGCAGCAATTCAAAGATGCTGTCCTCTGATGTTCTGACTCAGTTTCGGGACAGAGGGGATGAAATTCGGGTGTATCCCTTTTCCTTTGCAGAGTTTTCCTCCTGCTATGAGGGAAATCCCAGACTGGCATTCGAAGGAAGAAAAAAGCGAATATCTGAAAAATCTCTTTCAGAATACCTATATTAAAGATGTGATGGAGAGGAACCGTATTGGCAAAGAAGCCTTTATCCTGGAAGATTTACTGGATATTGTTTCCTCTTCCATTGGATCCCTTACCAATCCAAGAAAGCTGGAAAATACCTTTCAATCGGAAAAAAATATCAAAATCTCTCAGCTAACCATCAGCACTTATCTGGATTATTTTATTGATGCCTTTTTGATGGAAAAAGCCAGAAGATTCGATGTGAAAGGAAAAAAATACATCTCCTCACCCTACAAATATTATTTTTCCGACACCGGTCTCAGAAACGCCAGACTGAATTTCCGACAAAACGAAATGACGCACATTATGGAAAATATCATTTACAACGAACTCCGTATGCGCGGCCTGAATGTGGACGTGGGCGTGGTAGAGCAAAATTATAAAAATGAAGAGGGCAAAAGAGCACGGAAAAATCTGGAAATTGATTTTATAGTGAATCGAGGAAGTAATAAATATTATATTCAGTCGGCCTTACACGTAGACAGCCCGGAGAAAAGAGCACAGGAAACCGCCTCCTTAAAGCAGTCCGGAGATTTTTTTAGAAAAATAGTCGTTGTAAAAGACTATATCCTCCCAAAGCATGATGAAGACGGTATTCTTTACCTTGGCGTAGAGCAGTTTTTACTGGATGAGGGCGCAATAGATTTATAGAAGGAGAACTTATGCCAACTGAAAGTATAACAAAGAGTTTTATAGTATCAGGGAAAGAGCAGGTCGAAAAATTTGCTAATGCTATAGAAGAATCATACCAGGAGTCTTTGACAAGAAAAAAAGACTCTTCTTTGCGTATTACACATCTTCGAGATTCAGCCGAAGTGAAGAAATTTTTGGAAAAAAGGAGCTGTGAAAAATCAAAGTAATGAAAAGATTTTAGACAATATAGGCCTGAAAGAGAGCTTATCTTAGCTCGTTGAAACTTACCGAAAGCCTATGAACTGAAGCACTGTAACAATCAATGAATTAAAGCGATTGCAGTATAGGCATGAAAGAGAGGAATCTGAGTCACCGATACTTAAGAGCCTGCGTAGCGAAAGACTGTAGAACTTGATGAGTCAAAGCGACAGATGCAGTATGGACATGAAAGAGGGCAATCTGAGCCCGTCAGTACTTACTGAAAGCGAGCTAAAGCGAAGCTTGAAGTTAGTACTGCTACGAAGGCGAAGTTAGCGGGAGCGTGCCCGATTTCATGTCCATACTGCATTGGAGCGAACGCCTTCGATGGATACAGTCCTTCATTACGAAGGCGAGGTTAGCGGGAGCGTGTCCCGAATACAGATCCATACTGCATTGGAGCGAACGCCTTCGATGACTACAGTCCTTTCTATGCGGCAAAGAAATACCTCTCCAGCATCAAACACAAAGCATGATAAATCGGCAGATGCAGCTCCTGAATCTGATACGTCTCATTGGACGGCGCAATCAAAGAAAGGTCCGCAATCGCTCTGCCCTTTCCCCCGTCCTTTCCTGTCAGTAAAATGCTGGGGATGCCCATAGCCTTGGCAAGCTTTAGCGCATAAGAAACATTTTTGGCATTTCCGGAGGTGCTGATACAAAAGAGCAGATCCTCCGGCTTGCCGTAGCCAAGGAGACACTGGGCATAAAACAGCGTTTCGTCCTGGTCGTTGCTGAAGGCAGTGTGCAGGGCGGTTTGACTACTGAAGGAAATGGCAGGCAGTCCCTGCTCCAAATGCTTTTCGAAGTAAGAGACCTCCTCTTCTCCGAAGAGCTTTTTTACATTGGACAGAAGTTCAGGAGCCAAAGGACGCTTACTGCAAAAAGCCTTCATCAGTTCTCCTACGATATGATCCGTATCTGCGGAGCTGCCCCCATTACCGCACAAGAGAAGCTTGCCTCCCTTGCAGTAGCTGTCCCGCATCATGCTAAAAGCCTGCCAGATATTCTCTTCGATTCCGGAAAGCACCGGGTAACGCTGTATCAGGAGAGTCAATTCCTCCCTCGCCATTTCTTCTTTTTTCTTCTTTATTTCTATAGACATCGCCTATTCCTCCTTTTTCTCTTGATATTTCTTTTGCGGAAAATGTTTTTCCCTCACGGTAAATTTTATTTCTCAAAGTCCCTTAGAACTTCTGTTAAAGACCGGCTGTTCATCCATCTAGTTCTGAAATTTTTGCCAATCCCCATTGTAGCGTATTTTTCATTTCCAGTCTTTTCTTCTTTCTGATTTTTTGCCTATTTTTTGAAAAAATAAGAAAAAGGAGCAAAAGTGAAAAAGAAGTTCTTGCAATCTTGTATACAAAGTAATAGAATCACTTGTAAGGATAACCTTACAAAAAGAATAAAGCTTCTCAAAGAGTGTAAGAAAAATCTAGAACTTGATAAGTGGTACTAATTTTAGCATTCGAGAAGTAGTCATGGAGAAGAAACTATCAAGAAACCATCAAGAAACAGCAATACGAAAAGGAAAGGAAAAACAATAATGAAGAAGAAAGTCTCCTACGGAAAGCTCATATTCCAACGACTCCTAGGCTTAGTTCTGATGACTGCCCTCTCCGCAGGCTGTGGCGCAGCCATGGAAAGCCAATCCGGAAGTGCATCCAAAAACCAATCCGCTGATAAAGCGGAAGCTCAATCAACAGATGCAAACTCTCGGGAAGCAAAGACTTCAGACGCAAAATTTACAGATATAAACTCCCCGAACGCAAACTCTACGAATTCAAACTCCAAGCTCAAGCTCTGTGTCACCACCAGCTTCCTGGAGGACATGGCGGAGGTACTGGGGGGAGACAGCGTGGAAATCAGCTGCATTATCCCAAGAGGAGAGGACCCCCACACCTATGAGGCGAAGCCGGAGGACTTAAAGAAGATGCAGGACGCAGAATTGCTTTTCTACCACGGCTTACATTTTGAAGGGAAAATGCAGGATGCCCTGAAGGCACAGGGCGGCGTGATGGTTTCCAAGGACTTCCCGGAGGATAAGGTGATTCAGGCCTTCCAGGGAGAAGATGTGCCGGATCCCCATTTTTGGTTTGACCAAGACCTTTACGCCCAGGCGGTTTCCACCATGGCGGCTACCTTGGAAGAAAAGCTTCCGGAAGAAAAAACTGTTATTGAAGAGAGAAAAGAAGCCTATCAGAAGGAGCTGGAAGAGCTGAAAGCATATACCAAGAAAAGACTTGAGGAAATTCCCAAGGAAAGTCGAGTGCTACTTACCCCCCACGATGCCTTCCAGTATTTTTCCAGAGCCTACGGTATAGAAGTGAAAGCGCCCCAGGGCGTCAGCACGGACGGCGAAGTGTCCGCCTATGATATGGCGGAAACCGCGCAATTTATTGTTGACCACAAGATTAAGGCCATTTTCACGGAATCCACCACTGACCCTCAGCGAATGAAGAAGCTCCAGGAATCCTGCAAGGAAAAGGGCTTTTCCGTAGAGGTGGTAGAAGGAGAAAAGGAAGGAGAGGGGGGACTCTTCAGCGACTCCCTGGGACTCCGAGGAGAGGCGGGAGACACATACCTCACCATGGTGCGCTACAACGTAGACCTGATTGTAGACCACCTGAAATAGAAGGAGAGGATGATGGATGCAGAGAACTTTAGCTCGGCGCAATTCTCCCACGCAAAAGCCGGTAATGAAGCCATGCCTGCGAACACAGCTGTGCCCCCATCCGCCATTTCCTGCCGGGAACTTTCCGTCTCCTACGGGGAAAAGGAAGTGCTTTCCCGGCTTTCCGTAGAGATTCCGGAGGGAAGCATGACCGCCATTATCGGACCAAACGGCGCGGGGAAAAGCACTTGGATGAAGGCGGTGCTGGGGCTTCTTCCGAAAAATGCCGGAACCGTCCGCATTTTCGGAGAAGAAGGGAAAAAGGCGAAGAATTACCTTTCCTATATTCCCCAAAGCACCAAGGTAAACTGGGACTTTCCCATCACCGTGGAAGAGGTGGTGGAGATGTCCGCCTACAAAAAACGAGGATGGTTTCTTCCTATCAGAAAAGAGGATCGGGAGAAAAGAGATGCGGCCCTGCAGGAAATGGGCTTAGAGGAGCTACGAAAACGGCAGATTAGCCAACTTTCCGGAGGGCAGAAGCAGAAGGTATTTCTGGCGAGAGCTCTGGCGGAAGAAGCCAAACTCTTCCTATTAGATGAGCCCTTCGCCGCCATTGACCAAAAAAGCGAAAAAAGCATCACGGAAAAGCTGAAGGAATTCAAGAAAATGGGAAAGACCATCCTCTGCATCCACCATGACCTGAGCCGTTTGCAGGAGAACTTTGATTATGTCCTGTGGATTAAGGCGGGAAGCTACGGCTTCGGAAGGGCGGCCGAGGTTCTGACCCCTGAAAACGTAGAAGCCATTTTCTCCTGCTAAACCATGCTTGCATAAGAAAAATTGCTATTTCCCCATAAGAGGCTTGTTCTATAAAGGGGATTTCCCGGTTCAGCAGGCTTCTTCATAGAAAGCGAAAGCCTATGTTCTTTTTATCTTATGATTTCTTTGTGATTGCCCTCCCCCTGGGAGTGCTGGCTCTCAGCGCTGCCCTCATCGGAGGAATCCTTCTCTATAAAAAGCAAAGTCTGCTGGGAGATGCCCTGGGACACGGCACCTATCCCGGAGTGATTCTGGCCTATATGCTCTTCGCCACCAAGTCCCCGAAGATTCTGGCACTGGGTGCTGCATTTACAGCCTTTTGTACTCTCCGCATTATCCAAAGCCTCACGAAGGGAGAGCAGGGAATGCGGGGAGAAAGCGCTCTGGCGCTAAGCCTAAGTGGAATGTTCGGACTGGGAATGGTTTTAAAAACTGTAATCACGGGAAATCCCCACTTTGCCAAAGCCTCCCAATCCGGCCTGAAAAGCTTTCTCTTCGGCTCCGCAGCCTTCCTGCAAAAGGAAGACTTTGTTCTGATTCTCTTCTGGAGCTTGTTTAGTCTAAGTCTTTTCTTCTTATTTAGAAGGGCATTTTGTCTGTATTGCTTTGATCCGGAATATGGAGAATTTCTGGGGGTGGAGGAGGGGAAAATGCATATCCTGCTCCGGTTTCTTCTGATTCCCCTCCTTGCCCTGGGCATCAAGATGCTGGGGGTGCTTCTGATGGCATCCTTTTTGGTTCTGCCAATGCTTTTTGCCAGAGAGCTGTCCGGAAGGCGAAACGTCATTTTCCTGCTGGCGGGACTGCTATCCCTATTCTATTCCCTATTGGGAACAGGCCTAAGCTTAAGTCAAAAAGGCTTTTCCACCGGAGCCGGCATCATCGTGCTGATGGGAGGAAGCCTTACGGTGCTGCTTATCCTGAAAGAGCTCCGTGCCGGCATCCAAGCCCCGCGTCACAAAACATTGTCCTGAAACTACTGAAAAGTATCTTTCTAAAACTACTGAAAAGTTTCTTCCTATAAGAAAGGAGTGCCATGCCGGAAATCTGTTTGGTCTTTCTTCTCTGCGCCATAGCCACGGGCATGCTCAGCCCCTATGTCTACTATCGAAATTGCAGTATGTCCATAGATGCCCTGTCCCACACCTCTCTACTGGGCATCGTCCTAAGCTTTAGCCTCATCAAAGACCTTTCCTCCCCCCTTCTGATTCTAGGCACGGGCGTTTTCGCCCTCTTCACCTTTTATTGCATAGAACTGCTACAGGAGAAGCTTCGTTGGAAAAGAGAGGAGAGTCTGGGCTTCCTCTTCCCCCTCTTCTTTGCTCTGGGCATACTCCTATTAAGCCTATATTACAGAAACGTCCATTTGGACACGGACATGGTGCTGATGGGAAATCCTTTCCTGATCCCCTTCCAAAGAAGCCTGGGGATGCCGGTTGCTTTTTGGAAAATGCTGTTCTGCCTGCTCTTAAACACCGCCTTTCTGCTCATCAGCTATCGCCCCATGAAGAAGCTGCTCTTTGAAGGAGAGGAGGCGGGGCAAATGTCTAAAAGCCAAAGACGTCTCCACTACGCCCTGCTCTTCTGCATCGTCATCACAAGCATATCCTCCTTCGATACGGTAGGAGGAATCCTGACCATTTCCCTCTTTGTGGCTCCCATCGCTGTAGCAAGACTCCATAGCAGGAATCTGCGGGACTGTATTCTCTACAGCATAGCCTTTGCCCTGCTACACGCGGTACTGGCGCTGATTCTATCCTTCCGTTTCAATATCTCCCTCTCCGGATGCTGTGCCTTTGTCGGCATGCTGGACGGGCTGGTACAGCAACATCTAAAGAAAACAAAGCGAAAGGGAGTTGCTATTCCTATAAAAGCAAAGTGATTTGCCATCAAAGCGAAGTGATTTTCTATAAAAGGGAGCTGCCATAGGCTATTTTCACAAAGTAAAAACTTGCAATTTAAGAGAATTGCTTAAATAAGAGCCGAAAAAATATTAAAATGAGGAATAATGACGGAAAGGCTTGCGTTTTATTTAGAAAGAGTTTATATTCCCTGTAATGGAGAAGAAAAAAATTGAATAATTGCGACTATGCAACACAGAAAAAGAAAGGAAGAGGTCTGTAGTAAGAGTCTATACAGGAGGCCAGATGACACAGAACCGGGAGGACTACATCAAAGCGATTTTTAAGATTGCTGAACGCGAAGGAGAGGCCAGTAATCAGAGAATTGCGGATAGTCTGGGAGTTTCCAGGGCATCAGCATCAGAGATGGTGAAGAAACTGATTCAAGAAGGTTTTGTAGTAGCAGAGGGGAGACAGCTATCCTTGAGCGCAGAGGGAGAGCGGATCGCCAAACGCATTTTAAGCAGACACCGTTTGTGGGAAAGCTTTTTGATGACCAAGCTTCAATATGAAGAGGCGGAAGTCCACGAACAGGCGGAGCAGCTGGAGCACATCAGCGATGAGAAGCTGATAGAACGTTTGAACGCATATTTACATTTTCCGAAGACCTGTCCCCACGGGGCAATCATCTATGAAAATGAAGACAAGGCGTAAGAACTCTTTTTTGTGCACGTAAATATAGAAAGAAAGGATTTCTTTCTAGAATTTTGCGTGTGTAAGTAGCTGAGAGAAAAAGAAGCAAGAAAAAACTAAAAAAATATTAAGAAATATTGCACAGAAAATCGAAGGAACGAGAAGATATTTAAAGCATTTTGAATAGGCGAAAAATAGGATAAAACGGGAAAAACCCTTTTCATGACATTTAAAGGGCCTTTCGCGCAAAGTCTATTGAAATAAAAACTGCTTTTGCTAGAATACGGGATACAGAGAAGGAACGCCCGCAACATCGAGCCTGAACTGTACTGAGTAAGAATAAGGAAAGAAGATTCTAAGAAAGTGGAAAAGCAATCTTAAAGGAAACTTCCGGAAAGTCTAAGAATGTCTGAGAACTTTTCGAAAGCCTGAAAGAAAGCTTTCGGATTCTTTCAAAGAATTGTAAACCCAACAGTACGAAAAAGGTGGTCGATGGCATGAAGAATTATCGTAGAAATAATTATATAGGGAAGATGAAGAAGGGATTCAAGCAGAAGTTATCCTTGCTGATGATTGCTTGTCTTTTGTTCACCGGCTATCGTGGACTTACCATTTCCGGACGAGCAGATTCCTCTCATACCGAACAGAATAACGAAATCGAAGTAAGCGGAAGCCAGGTAAAGGTACAGCTCCTTGGAGCGGATCTTCGGAGAGCGGCTACAGAAGCTATCCTGAAGGGCGAGAAAGTAGGAAAGAGCAACCTTCGTTCCTACAGCAAGGATCAGGAACTGGCGACAGAGTTCGAAGAGTACTTTGACGGAGAGAAAGAGATTTACAACATTCCTCTGAACAGTATCGCCGAGAACCTGGAAGAAAGCCTGAACGCTGAAGAAGCCGGCTTACAGATTTATGTAGAAAGAGATGCGAAGGACTTAGACAGATTAGTTCGTAAGGAAAGCAAAGAAAGCTTACTGCTCTACAGTAAAGAGAGTGCGGTAGCAGGACTTCTTCCCAAGAAAGAAGAAGCAACAACAGTTTCCTTAACAGAAGAGAAAGCATCTGACAGTAACCTTGAAAGAAACACAGAGTTAACCGGAAGCGAGCTCATCACCTTCGTGTATGAGAACAAGTCTACAGAAAGAATGACCTTCCAGCTCTCTGTTGATGGTAATAAATATCCGAAAGTAACCGTGGCTTCCAAGACAAGCCTGTTCAAGCAGTTCTTGAGCGATGCCAAGAAGGCACAGGCAGAAGCCAAGAATGCCAAGGCTACAGAAGCTAAGGCTGAAAGCACAGAAGCACAGACTGTAGAAGCTTCCAAAGTAGAAGAGAGTTCTACCGAAGCTAAGCAGGAAGTGGCAGAAAGCAAAGCAACTGAAGCAACTAAAGCTACAGAAGAAACCAAGGCTTCCGAAGAAGCTCGTAAGGGTGATTCAGAAGTAGCGATCGTAAGTACAGCTGCAGAAGCAACAGAAACAGTAGCAGAAACCACTGAAGCCAAGGCAGAGGTGAAGACAGAAGCTTCTGAAGAAGCAAAAGAAGCGAAGGCAGAAGCTACTAAGGCGGAAGTTAAAGAAACAGCAGCTAAAGCTGAGACAGCCCAGGCTGAAAAGGCAACAGAAGAACAGAAAGCAGTTGTAGAAGACAGCAGTCTTCTGAAAGATATTACAGAGCACAGTGAAGAAATCCTTCCTGAATTACAATCTATTCGTTTTACCCAGTACAGCTTGAATGAACTTGGTAGAAAGAGCCAGAACGTAGAAATCGAAGGATTCGGTAACGTACAGGTATTTTACGACGAAGCGGCATTTGACGGCGATGTAGTGTTAGAAGCAAAGCGTCTCTTCAAGCCGGAAGAAGAAGCAGAAGGAGAAAAGCTTTCCGAAGAGCAAATTAAGATTCTTAAGGATGAAGCTTTATATGATGATTCTGCAAGCTTAGATATCCGCTTTGTAGATAAGAAAGATAACGCTACAGAAGTAGAGCCCAAGTCTCCGGTAGCAGTAAGAATTACTATCGAAAAGAAGGCACTCCCAGAAGAGGCTAAAGCAGAAGATATCTCTATCCACCATATCGTGGAGGAAAAAGGAAGCGAACAGCCTGTATCTGTAGAGACAGTTAGCCGTTCTGACAAAGAAAAGGATGCTGAAAATAACCTAGAAGTAAAAGCTACAGAAGAAAAAGAAGTAAAGGTAGCTGATTCTGAAGATAAAATCTCCAAAGAATTTACTGTAGATTCCTTCTCTGCCTACGTAGTGCATTGGGGAGACAAAAGTAAAGATAATGCGTATACAAGACTTAGATTTCATTATGTGGATCAAGCTTTTAATGAGATTGCACCCACAATACATGCAGATGAAAGCTGGATCCACACAGGGGCTGAGCATACATTGTTTACATGGGATGGAGTCGAAGGTAAAAATGCAAAAGAGATTGTCAGTTATCAAACCATAAAAAATAAGTTGCATAAAAGAATTTATGGTTATGGTTTTTATGGTGTATACGCTCAATATACAGAGGGAACATGGGATAAACCTGAAGACGCAATACATGATTATCAGGCCAAAGTTTTAGAGCTGACAAACTACAGCATGACAGTTTCTGAAAATCGGATACAGCCGGATCATGTTAGTAGAGTATATTATCCACCAACAAAATATACTTTGGGCGAAAACTGTGCATACAAGGATATATATTTTATGTACAAGGTTTGCCGTAACGTTAAGACCTTTGCCAGAGATGAGTTTATAGAGCCCTCACTAATACATGATAAGTATATTACCAAATATAGTGACGATGAATATGAACTAACATTGACCGGAGAAGTAAAAAGAGGTGATTCTAAAGCTAAACCTCAGCCGGTAGATATCGTATTTGTATATGATAATACGGCAAATATTAGTGAAGCTAATGCAAAAGTGGTTAAGGAAAGCGTTAATAAATTAATTGATGATATTTCCTTAATGAAAAATAGCTATGATCCAAGATTTGCATTAGTAACAATGGATGGAGAAGACTTTAATAGTTATGACCCAAATAAGATTATAAATTATGATAGAAGTAGATTCGAAAGAGATAAACATAATCTAACTCCAGAAGAAAAAGAAAGATTAACACTTGAAGATAAGATTATGCTCCTTGATGAGACTATTCAGGGTCATGATATTAACGGAGAATTATCTGCAGGAGTTGTAACTAATAGGGGGCGTAAAAATACACCAATAGCATTAAAAGGAATAAGTAATAATTCACTTTTGAGTGCTGGATACGAGATTAAGGATAAGCAAAATAATACGCTATATAATGACTCAAGAAACAACTATGCTTTTACAAGCGATAAGGATGAAATTAAAAAGAAAATTAATAATTTAGTTCCATCTAGCTCAAATCAGACCGGAGCCAATTACTATGCTGCAATGCGTAATGTACAATCTTTAGTACAAAAATGGGATGAAGGAACTGGTACAAACTATTTAGGTGTCTTTAAAAATAAAAGTAACTTTGATCCTAAAAGCATTAAGGCAGATAACAGTCATCTTGTAAGAGATGAAAAGGTAATTGTTAACGGACAGAAGAGAGAAAATGCTAAGAAAATAGTTATATTTATCGCTGGTGGAGATCCTACTAGAACATATATTGAGCACGAAGGCGTTTACGAAGATTATATTAAATCGGGAGATAAATATTACTTGACGAGAGCGGAGTATAAGCCAGGCTATAGTATAGGTAATGGTAGAACTATTTATTATCCGGCACTTAATAATGCGAGAGCAGTATTAAGAAATATAATTAACATTGACGGTTTTTACTCAGTCGGAATAGGGCAAAAGAGTAACTGGTCTCATCTTGATGAATTGGCTATGGGCAAAGTGTTTAGCGATCGAAAGAAGAGAGATCCTGTATTAGCTAACGGAATTGACTATAAACTATATGAAGGTATAAATCCGGAAGCTATAAAGAAAAGCTTTTCAGAGTTGACTTATAAAATTGCTTCTGCAGAAGCATACAATGTAGAAATAACAGATACATTAAGCCAATATGTAGAGTTGATTGATGGAAGTAATTCTATCCAAGGTAAGCTTTATAAGAAGTCGGGTCTAGGAGCGCTAAAAGATATAGAAATTAAAGAGACTGACTGGCCGTCATTAGGACTAAACGACATCAAAGTTACACAAAAGAATGTTGATGGCAAGACAGTTCTTAGCTTAACAACTGTTCCGGAAAACTTTGTATTAAAACCAGGTTATGAAATTCGCCTCATAGCAAAAGTTAAACCAACTGCGGATGCATATAGAGATATTGCTTATACTTCTTTATTAAAAAAAGGAGATGATAGAACTGACTTAAACAAAATCTATGAAGACGATGGATTTGAGAAAGTTGATGATAAAGGCAAAGTATTGAATCCGGAAAAATATGCTACATCTGTAGACAAGCCTGGTCTATATACTAATGATGATGCAACAATATCATACAAGTATAAAAAACCAAATGATCCAGAGCCAGAAAACCCAACAAAGCATTATAAAAAGCCAATAATTAAGGTAAAAGAAAAAGATACTGGATTCCTAAAGGTATACAAGGGCTTTGTAGGTTTTGGTGATAAACTATACGATAAAGATACCCAAGAATGGACACCCCTTGGAAAAGATGTATTAAAAACAGTCAACTTTGATGTATATATGCCAATGCAGAATGGACAAGATAAGTTGATTACAAGGGTTAATCTTGGAGATGAGAGGTGGATTAATAGTAAATTTGATTCTACAAAAACTTATCAATTAGACAATGGTTATGTTCTTAAAATCCTTCCGGCAGAAGTAGGAGTGACTGATACTCGTAATGATAATAAGAAATATGTAGGTCATAGATTTGTTTTTGAGATAGATAATTTACCCAAGAATCTGAAGTACAAAGTTGTAGAAGATATGACTGGCAAAGATCAGGTATATAAAGTAGAAAACTATACATATCAGTATAGTGGAAATGATCTTCTTAGAAAAAGAGATTCAACTGAAGAATACAATAAAATGCCTGCCGAGCCTTCTAGTAATCCAAATGGAAACGCTTATAGCTTTAACAATTTCTACAAGCTTACAGAAAAAAATATTAAGATAAAAATCAGGAAAGAAGTTCAAGAACTAGGTGGAATGCCATTTTCGAAAGAAGCTAAACAGCAAAGCTTTGATTTCTATCTTGCTCTATATAGAGATGAAATTATAGAGAAAGATGGGAAAAATGTAGAGGTGAGGAAATCCTATTCTAAGGAACAACTTGAAGATGTTATAAAAGAACTAAATCCTGATGTAAAATATCTTGATGGAGATAAAGAGGTTCCTGTCGAAGTTATAAGAGTTGAAAACATACAGACTACAGAAGGTGGAGGAGTCCAAGCAGATGCAGATGCAGATGAAGAAACTCATTATGCTATACATTTCAAACTAAAACATGATGCTGAGATTAGTTTTATGTTAAAGAAAGGTATGAAGTATCGAGTATATGAGAAAAAGACAGATGGATATAATAGGCCTACATATTCAAGAGAAGTAGTATCTGAGCAAACGGGGAAGACAATAACGAAAAATGCTGATGTATTAGCTAATGAAGGTTTGTATTATACCTGTTCAACATACAAAATTGTTGAAGAAGAAACTATAACATGGAAGAACCCGAGAATAACGATGGTGCCGACAGGATTGGTAAGAGATATTACGCCATTTGTTTGGGGAATCTTCGGCTTCGTCGCAATGGCAGGTGCATACATCACCATTAACAAAAAAAGAAGAGAAGCATAAAACTCCTCTTCAGCACATTCTCAATTAAACATTCACCTGCTTCTGCTACAGATACATCTGTTGCAGGACAGAAGTTGGAAAAGAACTTCGTAACAGAAGACCGACGAAAGGAGTTGAAATGGCGACTCCTGCGTCACTACAACAGCTGCATCTGTAGCAGAAGCGGACTGAATAATTGCCTTTAGTAACACTATCGGCAAAGAAAAAACAAATATAAGTCTTTTTTCTTAGGAAAAAGAAAGGAGGTTCAGACATGGTACGGCATAGTAAATTGGCGAGGGAACGCCCACGGAGCCGAAGGATGTATCTCGATACAACGTGAGCTGAAACTCAACAAGTAACTTTAATAATTTGAAGGGTCGCTCCTTCTCATTATAAATCACACAACGTTTCTACTATTTTTAAAAAAGGAGAACAAGATGAGAAAGAATTTAAACAAACTCGCAACTCTGGCATTATCCGGAATGATGGTAATGTCTATGGCAGTACCTGCTTTTGCAGCAGAGACTAAATTACCATTATACAAGGTTCTTTACACTGATGGTGAGACTTATGCACCAAACACAACTTTTAACTTCTCTGTAGCTGAAAATCCCGCTACAACTTACAGTGGACAGAGTTTACAGAAGTTAGGTACTCAAGAGAAAGTAAATGAAGCAATTAAGATTAAAGGGATTGCTTTTACTAAGAATGATGGTCTTGGAGAAAAGTTAAGTGAAGCTGATAAGCAAAATGGTCATTTTTTCAGAAGATCTACAGAAATTGTAATCGATGCAGAAAAATTTAATTTAGGTTACTATCTTTTTGACTTAAATGAAGTTGATGATGGTTATCCAGGAATTAAATATGACAAAACTACTTACAAGTTATTTGTGACTGTTACAGAAGAAAACGGTGCTAAAAAAGCAAATGCTGTAATGATTAAAGAAGGAGCTGACGGAAAGACAACAAAGCCAAATTCTATTGGTAATAACTACGGTAGAGAAGTTCCAGTACCAGATCCAGATCCAAACAAGCCAAATCCAGATCCAGATCCAGAGTTTCCACCAGTTACACCTGATGATAGTACACATGATGTAACAATTAAGAAGAATGTTGAAAGCAATCTTCTTACAGCGGCAGAGAAAGCAGATAAAGGCTTTACAATTAAAGTTACCATTATCTCTGATAACCCAGCAGTTGATCCAGCTACAAACAAGAAGATTGGTGAAAGATTTAAGGTTACAGGTGAAGGTGTAGATGGTGGAGTAGGCTTCATTGATTCTGAAGAAGATAATGCAAAGACATTTACTCTTAAGCATGGAGGAAATGGTTTTAAAATTTCTGGTCTTACCAAGGGTGATCTTGTTAAAGTAGAAGAGACAAATGGTGAAACATATACCATGACTGTAAAGCCTGAAAATAAGAGCTACTTCGATGCAGCAATGGATGAAACTAATACAGATTTATTCAAAGTAAGTGGATATAAGACTGAACTCAAGGTAACTAAGGACGAGGCTAAAGCAACTATCAACAATAAGAAAGATGCAATCACTCCTACCGGTATCGTAATGAACGTTGCACCATACGCTATGATGCTTGCTGTAGCTGGCGGACTTGGTGTAGTATTCATGAACCGCAAGAAGGAAGAGGAATAATTCTTTCTCTCTAAAAAATGTTTTCAGAATATGGCGTTAACTTACCGTAGAGCATAAATTCTTCTTCTCCAAAAAAGCACGAAAGTAAGAAAACAAGATATTTTGAATCAGTATCAAAAATCTCCGGGTGGCCTAGCCACCCGGAAGAGATACTGAAAAATCGTATGTAGATCGGTTTTTTGGAATCTTCCAAGAATCCCATGTACACACGGTGTACAGCAGAAAAAAGAGTGGAAAGGACACGGAATGGACGTAGCAGCAAAAGCCGCTAAAGCAGGAGATAAGGTTTTATCTTTATTAGCTATACTCCTCATGATTAGTATGTTGGCCTTTGGTGGATATTCTCTTTGGGATACCTATATGATTTATATAGATGCGTTTTTAGAGAGAGATTTGCTAAAGTACAAGCCATCAGCAGATAATCCGGAGATAACTAGGCTTAGTATGGAAGAACTCTTAGCAATTAATCCAGATACTAGAGGCTGGATAAGGATTGATGGAACCCATATAGATTACCCTATGGTTCAAGGAAAAGACGACATGGAGTATGTTAACAAGAATGTAACATGTGAATTTTCCCTTTCCGGATCGATTTTCCTTAGTGCTTATAACAAAGCAGATTATTCCGATCCATATATGTTGACTTATGGTCACCACATGGATGGTGGAGGCATGTACGGGGATGTAATGGAGTACATCGATAAGGACTTCTTTGAAAAGCATTTGACGGGAAACCTTTTTATGCCGGACGGTAGAGCACGAAAAATGGAAGTATTTGCTTGTATTGAGTGCGATGCCTATGATCCAATGATATACAATGTCGATGGAAAACAAGGTCACATTATGGAACTTGTGGATTATTTAAAGAAGAAGTCCACTAACTATAGAGATATCGGGATGAAGGAGGGTGATCAAGTGATGGCGCTATCCACCTGTGTATCCCTAGAAACTAATGGTAGGGTTGTTGTTTTAGCAAGAGTAAACCCATAAGGGAGGAAAACGGAAATGAAAGCAAAAGACATTTTAATAAAGGCTGGTACAGTATTATCAGCGGTGCTATTCCTTTCCGCAGGATTGGGATTCTCATCCCAGGCAGCTGCGCAAAGTGCAAGCTTAAAGATTCCGGTAAAGATTAGCACATCAGGCGCCGCACCGGAGGAAACCTATACAGTGACGATTGAAAGAGATCCTTCCAATCCAAACGCTCCACTGCCTTCACCGAATCAGGTAAGTGTTACAGGAACCGGCGCAAAGGATTATATCCTGGAATTTCCGGAGATGGTATATACCACAGAAGGCGAGTATAAGTATACAATTAAGCAGACGGTAGGAACACAAAGCAATTTTACCTACGACAGCAGAACCTATACACTTTTGGTAAAGACTACGGAAATTACAAAAGATGCCAGTGGAAATGCAGTATCTCCTTATATTTTACCGGTATTCTGGGTAGGAACGGGAGAAAGTAATGCAAAGCATGGAGATATTTCTTTCTATAATCGTTATAACAGAGGCGGAGGTGGCGGAAACAATCCAGGACCAAATCCAAGTCCTAACCCGAGCCCTAATCCGAATCCAAACCCGAACCCTAATCCCAGTAATCCTTCCGTACTTGGTGCAACAAGACCTAGTAGCGTAGAACCCGGAGTTCTCGGCGTAGACAGGGAACCAAAGGTTCCTGAAGTTTTGGGAGCATTGAGACAGGTAGCAACCGGAGATGCAAGCTTCATGGCATTATACGGACTCTTTGCAGCATTATCCCTCATGTCTCTTCTTTTCTGGGGACTTGGCTATAAGAAGCAGGGACAGAAGAAAGAGAATAGAGGCTAAATCTAAAGATTCAGCCATATATAATCAACTAAGGATTTGATTCGATGCGATTTCTTCAGAATCGCAAAAACCCAAGGATGGACAAGCCGCAAGGCACTTCAGGCTAAGCAACTTCATTGACGAATCATAGCTTAAGTTGAGCGAAAGAGGAAGAAGTGAAAAGCACCTAATGCTTATCCTAAAATATATAAGTGCAAAAGTTGTAGAAGCAACTGGTGTGACACCGTGGGACATGGTGGTATATGTCCTAGATGAAAATCTATTTGTTCTAAAAAACTTCCAAGTTCTGCTTGGAAGTTTTTTGTACTATAATAAATCATAATTTATAAATATTTACAGGCTGTATGATTGAACATCTGAGTCATACAAAGATAAGGCTGTTAAAAGCTACATCCTACTTAGAAGACGAAAATCCTAAGCACGAAGAGAAAGAGTTTAATGCAATAAACAGAGATATAGAATAAAGGATAGCAATGGATAAAAAAACAACAGTATTTTTGGCAAAAAAATTATTTACAGAATTGGTTTTTAATACCGCTTACATTGAAGGTGTGAACGTTACCTTCCCTCAGACGCAGACTATATTGGATGGCGGAATCGTGAATCAAGTACCGGTTTCCGATATACAGACAGTGCTGAACCTAAGAGATGCCTGGCGTTATTGTATCAACAACTTTGAAAGTACAACAAACTATGACTTTCTTTGTAAAATCAATGAAATGGTTTCCCGCAATGAAAGTCTAGCTTGGGGAAGCCTAAGAACAGGAAAAGTCGGTATTAGCGGAACAGAGTATATGCCGGAAGTACCGAAAGAAGGCAAAGTAAAGGAAGAGCTAAATAAAATTCTTACTATATCCGATACGGTAGAGAAAGCATTGGAAAGCTTCTGCTATATCGTTTATCATCAACTCTTTTGGGATGGGAACAAACGAACAGCCACCATATATGCCAGCAAAATTCTTATGGAAGCAGGAATAGGAATCCTGAGTATTGGAAAGTCTGACGGAGAGAAGTTTAACGAGACTCTATTACAGTACTACGATACCAGAGAGAGTAAAGAGCTAAAGGAATGCTTAAAGACTTGCATACTTTCGATGTGATACATAGAATATATAATCAGATTAATTCCATAGGAAGGAGGGATTACAATGTGTGATAAAACTCAGCTCAATAAAATTACCGGTCAAATCGTAGAAGCTTACCGTGATATTTACGGACAATCTATTAAAAATATAGTCATGTATGGATCTTTCGCTAGAGGTGATTTTGATGATGAATCGGATATAGACTTTGCTGCGATAGTGGTAGGAGAAAGACAGGAATTGCAAAAGAAACTGGAAGAAGTATGGGATAAAGCTTCGGATATCGGCTTGGAGCATGATGCAGTAGTATCGCCTGTTGTAATACCCTATGAAAAATTTCTTGAGTATAAAGATAAGCTACCTTATTACCGTAATATAGATAAGGAGGGCATTATCGTTGGATGACTTAGTACAATACAGAATCGATGTAGCGAAAGAAAATATTCGAAATATCTGAGCAGTGCGTTCCAGATCAGAAATAGCTGTGACTATGATGATTTTTATATTGTCTCGAAAGCCAATGCTGAAGAACAGTATCGAAAAGTAGACGAAATGATACACGTGATTATAGACTATCTTAGTAATTCGGAAGAACAATAAAACATTTTCCTCATTCTATGTTATAGTAGTTAAGAAATTATCAATGAGGCCACAAAAAGAAGATGGAATAAAATTCCAAAGCACTCAAAGAAAAACTAGAACAATTAGAAAATATGGAGGAAAAGTCCGATGTCATTACAAGTGGAAAAAGGAAGACCGGCGCAGAATGAAGGTAGAAGCAAGAAGGAGCTTGCGGTTTACGATTATCTGGACAAGCAGGGAATTGCCTATGAGAGAGTAGACCATCCGGAGGCGCATACCATGGAAGATTGTATTCCCATCGAAGAAGCTTTGGGAGCTAAGGTTTTTAAGAACCTGTTTTTAACCAACAGTAAACATAGCTATTATTATCTACTCTTAATGCCCGGGGATAAGCCCTTTAAGACTAAGGAGCTTTCTTCTCAGCTTGGGGTATCCCGTCTTTCCTTTGCAGAGCCTGAGGAGATGGAAGAGGTGCTGGGATGTACACCGGGCTCTTCCTCCATTTTCGGACTGATTCATGACAAAGAGGATCTGGTAGAGCTTTTGGTGGATAAGGATCTGATGAAGGAAGAGTATCTCTGTGCCCATCCCTGCCATAACATTGCCACCTTGAAGGTGAAGACCTCCGACCTTTTCGGGAAGTTCTTAAAGTCCACAAAGCACTATAAGACAGAGGTGCAATTAAAGGGCGATGAATAGCTGATCTCGTCAAAAGCATCTACATAGCTTCATCAATAGTCCATATTAATAGCAGAGTATTGATGGATGTTTTATCTCCTTCATATATCAGACATAGTGCAGAAATAAAATTTATGTCTAACCGAGTTCGTTCTCCGAGCTAATGCATCTATCCAAAGAGATTTAAAAATGTTTAGAATTGGAACATTTATTAGTGGTTTTGTTGCAATCTAACTTTAATTCAATATAAATGCTTCTGTTTTATTATTTCGTTTTCAAATGGGACTAGAGTTCAAGCAGATTAAAATCTTAAGTCATACTTTTAAGAAAATAAAACCTACATTATAGAATATGAGAGGGTGAGCTAGAGGAGATATATTTCACAGCTTTTGATATAGAACAAAGTTAAGGGCATTTACAGCATAGAAAAAATATATTTATATCGTATATTACTATATTGGAGTAAAATTTTGGTCTTAAAAAAGATTACCTTAGATTTGAAGCGGCCTTTATCTTTAGCGACAACATTGGCAAAAAGCCTCATACCCTTGATAGTAGAACTATTGTAAGAAATACTATTAATTTCATATCAATAAGCTATAAAAATCCGATATTGTAGTAAAAAAGAAGTAGAAAATGAATGACAAATATAATAATTTATGACACAATAATCGTATTTAAAATTTTCAGAGGAGGTTTTTGATATGCAGAATAGACAGATTTATATTGCAGATACAAATCATGGTACTATTTTGTTGAGTGATTGTGAGAAAGAAGTTATATCAACAAAATTATTTAATAGATTGCATCACATTTCTCAGAATTCTACCGTATACTTAACTTTTCCTACTAATCGAACAAAACGCTTTGAACACTCAATAGGAACAATGAAGCTTTGTGGAGATATTTTTTATAATGCTATTTGTAATACGTCAGATAGTTTAATAGAAGAATTATTTAAGAATATTAAAAAGATTATTCATAATATTGTGGATAATGAAATTTTAAAAGATGATGATAAATACAGAGTAATAATAGGTGATTCCAATTTGAGAAATAAAGGTGAAAAATTGAAGTCTTTGGAAAAATATTCCTTGAATAATATTTTTTATAATAGATTTATTCCTCAAAATTTGCAAGAAGAGTATAAACTGTTGTATGCAATTGTTTTTCAAGCGATTAGGCTTTGTGGATTGCTACATGATATAGGACATCCTCCTTTTAGTCATGTTACAGAGTATTCTATCTTAGAAATATATAGATCTTTACAGGAAAAAAAGGAATGTTCATTAACACAAAGAGAAAAACAGTATTTAGAGATTATAAAAGACTATGATTCAGGTGACGGGAATTTCCAATTACATGAAAAAATGGGAATAAAGATGACTAATAAATTATTTAGTCAGATTATCTTTTCAGATAATATGGAAAATGGAAAATTGAGTTTTGAGGAAAAATGGTTTAAGATTGTAGTCTTTGAATTAGTAAAATTAATTTTCTTGGAGAAAGAAGGGTTGGAATCATTACATAATATTATTTCTGGCACTATTGATGGAGATAGATTGGACTATGTCAATAGAGATATTGAAAATTCGGGTATAGATAATGGAAAAATAGAATACAATAGATTGATTGGATCTTGTAAGTTCCGCAAAGTAAAAATTGGTGACTCTGAAAAGGTAGAAGTTGTTTATGACTCTAAAACGATAAATACAATAGAAGATTTTTTTATGAAGAGGTGGTATTTATACAAGAATATAATAAGCCATCATAGAGTTTCGAAAACAGATACTATTTTGCAAAATTGTGTTGAAATAATTATTAAAAATTATTTAAGTGATCAAGCTCCAGCTGTGGATACAGATAATTTTATTTTACCGGATGATATATCGGGACTATGGCTTGCTATTAGATTTGCTCATTCCAATGAAGAGTACTTTGATTCTTTAATACAGTGGGATGATAACTGGCTTATAACTGTTTTGAAAAAACATTATTTTAGAGATTATTATAAAAAGACAGAGAGTGTGTCCTATATGCTAGAAGAATTCTTATCTAACCAAAAAAATTACTACTCTCTTATTAAAAACAATAATGATTTCAAATTTTTCAGCAGTGCTTTTGAAGAAAAGATTGATTTTGATGATATAAAAAACACTCCACAGTATAAGAAAATTGAAGAGAAATATTCTAAAAATTACAAAAATCGTGCGATGCATATCATATTTGCATATTTAGATTCAACTTTAGATAAAAAAATCGACATAAAACGAGTTATGGATGAGTTTATTAAATCAGAATATAGAGATGAGGTGGAAGACTATTTTGTGGTTTTTAAAAAAATAAAAACAGGATTAGATAAAGATCCTATAATTTATAGCTTTGAAAATGAATTTAGCCTTTCTGAACTGTCAAATATTAGAGCTATTCTAGAAGTTGAAAGAAGTAATTATCCATATTTTTATGTTTATTTTAAAACTAAAAATGAAAAGATATTAGATAATGCATTTAGGAAAGATTTTTTAGAACAATTTGGAAGAATTTTAGCTAAAGCAGTTAATAGAATAATTAGAAAAGAATTAGGAGGACCAAAAATGGAAAACATAGGAAATAAGAGACCAAGTTTCGTTGTATCTGAGGCGATTTTAAATCAAGAAGGAAAATTTACTGTAAAAGACATTTTGGATAAAGTCAGAGATATAATTCAAGAACAATTTGATACAATAGATAATTTGACAAAGTATATTATCAAAAAACTAAATTCGATGTGCGATTATGGACTAATTGGAAGAACAGATGTATATTATTTTTCTATTTAATTTGAAAGAAGATTGTTGCAAACTAGGAACTGCACATTAGAGCTAGTGGTATTTCACTAGAATGCTAAATATAACTTTAAAAAACAGTTTTTTGTATTTAAGAGTATTTTGTGATCTCAGAATAAGAGACTGAGAAATAAACATACAGTTGTTTTAAGTAGACATAAAGTATGATTTACACTAGCTTATAAAAAGTTAAACTATGTATCCAATACTTAACACAAAGATATAAATATCTGTATTTGAATTTCCTTGACATAGGGCGAGTCTCCATGCTATCCTATAGCAGAACTTGGGGCAACGTTTTTTATGCACTAATTTCGTAGTCATGCGAAGTTAAAAATCATTGGAGGTGAAAGCCGTGCGTACAAAGATTATATTAGCATGTACAGAATGTAAGCAGAGAAACTACTTTATTACCAAAGAGAAGAAGCTTCATCCGGAGCGTATGGAAGTAACAAAGTTTTGCAAGTTCTGTAAGAAGCACACGCTGCATAAGGAGACAAAGTAATGCAAGATGAAAAGAAATCCGGAGGAGCCGGATTCATTGCAGGGTTAAAATCTGAATTTAAGAAGATTGTTTTCCCCACACGTCAGGAAGTGATTAAGCACTCTGTTGCAACCATCGTTCTTAGTGTGTTGGTAGGCCTTTTGATTACAGGTTTAGACATTGCTATGAAGTGGGGTCTTGGATTGATTCTTGTAAAGTAAAGGTGGGAATATGGCAGAGAAGAACACAGAAGCCCGTTGGTATGTAGCCCATACCTACTCCGGCTATGAGAACAAGGTGAAGATGGACTTAGAGAAGACCATTGACAACCGTGGTCTTCAAGATGTGATTTTAGAGGTCAGCGTTCCCATGCAGCCGGTTATTGAAGTAAAGAATGGCGTAGAGAAGAAAACCGACAAGAAGATGTTCCCGGGATATGTTCTGGTGAACATGGTGATGAACGATGAAACCTGGTATGTGGTTAGAAATACCAGAGGCGTTACCGGATTCGTCGGTCCCGGATCGAAGCCGGTCCCCCTTTCTGAGGAAGAAATCCTGACCTTAGGCTATAGAAAGTCTGAAGTTTTGGTTGACTTTGCAGAGGGAGACACCGTAAGCGTAGTCTCCGGTGCTTGGAAGGATACCGTTGGTGTCATTACAGAAATCAATGACCAGAAGAAGACCGTCACCATTAAC
>QWCT01000412.1_pt1 | contig 28772 bp, 19 predicted proteins | sample 1972681 | NCBI WGS metagenome assembly QWCT01 (sample SAMN09866701, study PRJNA288562) | Human oral metagenome isolate pre3_saliva, whole genome shotgun sequencing... | isolation source: mouth | host: Homo sapiens | place: USA: California | reverse complement strand
GAGGTCACCTGCTTCGTGGCGCGGAGCCCGGCGGCGTTGGCCTCCTTCGTGGGCACACCCATCGCCTCGTGCGGCGTCTTGACGATCACCTTCGTGGCCTTGGCCAACGCTGCGGCGGCCGCACCCCACGAGATCACGCCGAAGGCCTTGGCCTCGTCTTGCGGGAATCCGCCCATCCACTGGTGGAAGACGGTCGTCACGCGCACGTCCTGATAGCCGTACTTATCCAGGTAAGCACGCGTGAGCTTGTTCAAGGTGTGCAGTGCGGCCACGTCCTGAATCAGGTTGCCACACTGGCCGTATCCGACGGTGATGTCCTTCACGCCCTGTGCAGCGGCGAGGAGTGTCTCGAGGACGGCTACCGAGTTCGAGATACAAGGCGGGATTAGTGTGCCCGTCAGCGGCCCGAACGGCTCGCGGTTGATCGACACGCCAGCCTCTTCGTAGAGGCCCACCAGGCGGTCGGCGTACTGCCAGTGTGCGATGGTCTTTTCGATCGAATGGCTCTTGGAGTAGGGGATGTTGTACGAGATGCCGCCGCCCTCGTACGAGGTGAATCCGCCGGCGATGGAGATCTCCGTCAGCAGGCGGGCGTCGGGCGTACCGTGGCGCACCTGCACAGGGCTCTTGAGCGCCGAAGTCACGTCGCGGCAGATCGTCTTGCCATAGTTCACGATCGGGAATCCGTTCAGCATTGAGCGGTTCGTCTCCTTACTCTTTTCGATGCCCGTCTCAGCCTCGTGGTAACGGTTCAGACGCGTGTAGCTGTCCACCGTCGTAGGCAGCAGGTCGGCCTCGCCCTCGGTCTCGAGGAATTGGAGCAGCTTCTTGTGCTCCTCCGGCAGGGCCACACCGGCACGCGGCTGGATCAGAGTCCGGCGTTCCTCGGTAGCCTTTTGCAGCTTAGCGCCAAAACGCTTCTCTGCGGGGATGGATTTTTGATAGGCCACGGCCTCGTCGAAATCGATGTCTCGCCCCGTGTGCCATTGTCCAAGCACCTCCTTACGCTCGGCGAAGAAGGCGTCTTCTGAAATCTTCTGATTGCTGATTTCCATGTGTCTTATATCTCTCTGTTTTTGCTGTTTCTATTTTGATGATGCGGTCTTTAACCGCTTTCGGGGTGTATTACATACGCCCCAGTTTATATCCGGCCAAGTTTTCCGGGTACCCTGCCAAACTTCGCTGGCGGCCGCAGCCGCCTTGACTTTCTTTTGCTCCTTTTCTTGTGTCAAGACAAGAAAAGGAGAAGAACAGGGGCTTTGCCTCTTTACCCCGTGTCAAGACAAGAGAAGGAGAAGAACAGGGGCTTTGCCCCTTTACCCCCACCTTCTTTTCTTCCCTTGATGGAAGAAAAGAAGGCAAAAGAAGATCAAGGCGTCAGGGACGCCGGCCAAATTGGCCGGGTACGTTATACACCTGCGGCGCAGTAGGTAGAGGGTAGAATCTACTTCTGACTACCGTGCCCGAATGGGCGCATAACTACCTGCGGCCGACAGGCCGTTAAGTAATCTCTTCTTTCATAATGCGCAGCGCCAGCTCCGGATTGACGGCGCTCAGCAGCCCCATCGAGGCGAAGATGTAGCGCCGATCTAACTTATAGGACGGGTGCTGCGGTTTGGCGTAAGTGAAGTCGCTTGCGTCGGCCTTCGAACCCTCGAGGATGTAGTCCGGGTGCTCGCTGTGGATGATGGCGCCGCCAATGCCGACCACGTAAGCCACATCGGCGAGGTCTTTCCCTGTCAGCGCGAACAGCTGTCCGCACGGCGTGTAGACCGTTTGGTAGACGCCGCAATGGCGCTCCACCGCGAGGCGTATGGCACCGCGTGCCAGCTCCTCCTCGATGCGTTGCTCCACGCTGCCCGACTCCGCCAAGGTGTCCGGATGCTCCGTGCACAGGCGCACCCACGCCTCCACCTGATCGCGTCCGGCCGCGGCAGCATCGGCCACCGCGTCGAGATCCAGCTCGTCGGCCAGCGATGACAGACTGTAGCGCATACCCAGATCGCCCTCCACTGTACGCTTGGCATACGGCTCTGGCAGACCCTTCGTCACTGCGCCGTCGATCGTCGGCTTACCGTCCGTCATCGAGTAGACGTCCGTCGTGGCTCCGCCTATGTCGATAGCCAGCAGATCGCCCACACCGGGCTCCTTGCGCGTGCCTTTGCTGAAGAGTTCGCAGCCGTTCATCACCGCGAGCGGCGTAGGGATGATGCGGTGCGGCGTCATTTCCTGCACACGCGTCAGACCCTTGGCCTCGATGATGCGACTGATGAAGAGTTCCTTGATCTTCTCCTTCGCCGGCGCGATGTTGAGCCGGTTAAACTCCGGCATCACATTGTCCGTGATCACATAGTTCTTGTTCGACGCCGCAAAGACCTCCTCCAGCTCGTACGAGGCCGACTTGTTGCCAGCCACGATGACGGAGAAGTTGCGATCGATGGCGCAGAGGCGTCGGGCATTGGCCACGATCACCTCCTTGTTGCCGCCGTCTGTACCGCCGCAGAGCAGCACTAAGTCGGGGTCGATGCGGTAAATCTCGTCTTGTTCCTGCTTCGATATTTCGAAAGCGTACGTCTTGACCACCTTGGCGCCAGCGCTGGAGGCTGCCAGACGGGCCGCCTTGGATGTCAGCTCGGGCACGAGCCCTAATGCGACCATCTTCAGCCCGCCCGCAGCACTGCTACAGCAGAGCAGCTCGTCGTACGCAAACGGTTCGCCGAGCGATTCCTCCAGCTTCGCCAGTGCGTTGCGGAAGCCCACACGCACGTCCGTCTCGATCGTGGTGAAGGCCGCAGCAGTGGCCACCACACAACCGCGATCAGCGTCGATGGCGCTCAATTTCGTGTACGTAGACCCGAAATCGACAGTAAGGTATTTCATCGTTGAATGTGAGAGTGTGTGGGGGAAGAATGCTTATTGAGCGGCCGCAGCGGCTTCGCGTGCTTCGAGGAGTGCTTGCAGGTCTTGGATCGTTGTCTCGATGGCTGTGCCCGGGGGATAAACCTTATTGAAGCCCATCGCCATGAAGCGCTTCTCAACGTCTTCAAAGTTCTGCTTACCCACCACGAGGTTGCCGCCAGCAAAGAGGGGGATGTCTTTCAGACCAGCCTCGTCACACTTCTCGCGCAGCCCGTTGCAGTCGATCTCGCCGTGCCCATAGAGCGACGAAACGAGGATGGCGTCTGCGTTAGTCTCCAACGCGGCTTCGATATACTCTTCCTGTGCCACCATCACGCCCAGGTTGACGACCTTGAATCCGGCCTGCTGGAGCGCAAAGGCGATGATCTTGTTGCCGACGGCATGCGCGTCCGCACCGATCACTCCTGTTACGATAGTTTTCTGTTTCATTATTATTTGATTGAGGATGGGGCAAAGGAAAAGACTTTGCCATGAATAAAACAAGCCTGATCTGCGGATTTTTTAACGAGCTTACGATCTCGTCTAAACAGCATTTCGTGCGGTAACAAACCGACAGCAAAGGCCGCCTTTCAGTTTCGATCCGTTGAGGCCCTGCGAGGAGCCTGATGGGCGCAAGGCCGCCGCGGAGCTTTCCAGCCTCTCGGCCGACCATCGCACAGCTGCCTGCGCCCATCCAACTTCCGTTATTAGAATTTAGTTATTCACTTAGCTTTGCGCTCCCAAAATCAGGGGGAAGGGACACTCATAAGAGAGATACACAATAACAATACACACATCAATCACACACTCACAGAGAAAATCATGAGCAAAAAGAACTTCTTGCCATTCCTTGTAATGGCCGCCATTCTCATGGCACTCGCTTCCTGCTCGGGGAAGCTCAAGCCGCTTTCGGCGCAGTATATCCAGGCCGATCCGCAGCCCTTAGAGGTCGTTGGCGGACAAGTGCCCGTCACGATCAGCATCGCTTATCCCGCCAAGTGGTTCAAGAAAAACGCTACGCTGACGATCACGCCCGTGCTCCGCTATCCCGGTGGCGAAACGTGGGGCACGGCCTACACCTTCCAAGGCGAAAAGGTGCGCGCCAACAACCAAGTGATCCCTTACGGTACGGGTGGCAACGTCACCATGAAGTCGTCTTTCAAGTATAAACCCGAGATGAAGCGATCGGAGCTTTACCTGACCTTCGATGTGAAGATCGGCAACAAGTCGTCCCGACTGCCCGACATCAAAATAGCCGACGGCGTCATCGCTACCTCTGCACTGGCTAACGCCGCCACGGCCAACCCCGCCGTCGGTGCCGACAAGTTCCAACGCATCATCAAGGAGGCCTACGACGCCAACATCCTCTTCCTCATCCAGCAGGCCGAGCTCCGCTCCAATGAGTTGAGCAAGGGCGAACTGAAGGACTGGAAGGATCGCGTGAAGAAAGCTAACGATGCCGCCAACCAAAACGTCTCCGTCGAAGTCTCTGCCTACGCCTCGCCCGACGGCGGACTCTCGCTCAACGAATCGCTGGCCGAGCGACGCGAAGCCAACACGACGCGCTACCTGAAAGGCGAACTGAACAAACGCAAAATCGACGTCCCCGTTGGCGCACACTACACGGCGCAGGACTGGGAGGGCTTCAAGGAGCTCGTCTCGAAGTCGAACTTGCAGGACAAAGACCTCGTCCTGCGCGTCCTCTCCATGTATTCCGACCCCGAGCAGCGCGAGCGTGAGATCAAGAACATCTCCACCGTCTTCCGCTCTCTGGCCGACGAGATCCTGCCCAAGCTGCGCCGCTCACGCCTGACGGCCAACATCGAAATCATCGGTAAATCGGACGAAGAGATCAGTCGCCTGGCACAGTCGAACCCCAAAGCGCTCAACGTCGAGGAGCTGCTCTACGCCGCCACCCTGACCACGAACGACGTCGACCGTGAGGCGATCTACACCAAGGCCTCCGAGCTCTTCCCCGGCGACTACCGCACCTGGAACAACATCGGTATGCAGCGCTACTATGCCGGCGACCTCCGCAAGGCCGAGGAACTCTTCAACAAGTCCAACAGCGTGCAGCAGAACAGCGCCGCCAACATCAACCTCGGCCTCCTGGCCCTCACTCGTGGCGAGCGCGACAAGGCGCAGCAGCTCATCGGCGGCGCCTCTGACGTGGCTGAGCTTGGCGAGGCCCTCGGCATGCTCTACCTCGAGCAGGGCGACTACGCCAAGGCCGTCAGCTCGTTCGGCGCAGCCAAGACGAACAACGCCGCCCTGGCCCAGATCCTCACCAAGGACTACAGCAAGGCCTCGCAGACCCTCAACGCCGTGACCCGCCCGGACGCAACGACGGACTACCTCAAGGCCATCGTCTCCGCCCGCACGAACGACGCTGCCGGCGTCATCAGCCACCTCAAGGCGGCCATCAGCAAGAAGAAATCCCTGGCCCGTGAGGCCGCCAACGACCTGGAGTTCGCTAAGTACGCCAAGGACGCGGCCTTCACGAACCTCGTGCGATAACTGAAACAATTCATTAGAGACGGCCTCGGCCGATCTCGTTTTCTAAAAGAATTAGAGGCGGCGCGCACCCGTGAAGGGCCCGGCCGCCTCGCTTTTTTTCACCCCCTTTTTCTTCATGATTATGTCTGAAAACCCTCTCCCCAGGCCGTTGCTCGGTCGGTTCACGCCTAAAAACGGCGTTCCGGGCGCGTTGCTCGGTCGGTTCATGCCCAAAAACGGCGTCCCGGGCGCGTTGCTACATGGGTTTACGCCCAAATTCCGGGTGTTAGCCCCGATACTGAGTGTGGCTGTTCTGGCCATCTGCTTGACTGCATGCGGCGGACAGGCGCGGATAGATAAAGAGGATCTGGCGGCTCGTGAGGCTGCGCGGCAATACGCTGACTCTGCGGCATGGCAGACCATCGATCGAGCCGATTTCTCCATCCGGTATCCGAGCGACTGGACGCTGCAGCCCGAGAGCGAGAACGCTGTCTTTTATCTCTATGCCCCGGCAGAGAGCGACGGGGATCGCTTCCGCGAGAATGTGTCGCTCGTCGTGGAGGTATTGCCCAGTGGTCAATACGATGCCGATAGCTACGTCGAGGAGGCCGTCAAACTCCTACAAGTTCAGGTGACAAAGAATGAGCGCGTCGAGTGGGCCGGTCACGTGGGGCGCCGGTTGGTCTATACGCAGCGCCCTGCATTAGACGTGGTGACGACGAACGAGCTTTACGTGTTGGTGATCAATGGAAAGGCTTACCTGCTTGCGTTCAGTCGCGAGGAGGGAAACGATGGCGAGCAAGCCGTCACGGGGCAGCGCATCTTGCAAACCTTTGAGTTGAAATAAAAGTACCCTATGCGCGATCATGGATCGACGTATCGTTTTAGGGCTATTGTCTTCGGGCGGTAGCCCTATATTTTTACTGTTTCGGTTCATTGATCGTGATCAATAGATCTAACCTGTAACATGAAAGTGATTATGAATAAGGTCAAAAGCATAATCATGCAGCTCGAAATAGCTTTTGATTATAATCAAGAAGTTAAAATATAAGTGATTGATGGTCTTGATTATGGCGCGATGTGTAATTCATAAACAGGTTTGTGCTTTTGAACGAGATCGGAGGTGCGCCAAAGTAGGTGGTTGACTGTTTTGAATAAAGAGAAGAAGTAGGCTGTGATACAGTTCATAGATTCGCGAGGTGGAGATGTAAGTAAGATGGTAGATAGTTAGTGTATTGCTTGGTGTATGAGAGATGAGGAGAAAGACAGGTTGAATGTGCAGTAAAGAAGAGACGCCCCCACAGGCCGGATTTTGGTTTTATCCCCATCCAAACCACGCCCCGCAGACCGGATTTTGGCTCCAAACCGCGAGAGAAAATGCGCCGCAGACGCCGTTTGCAGCCCCGATGCACCCTAACTTTGCGCCCGTACATTAGAATTTGACTCCAAACCCTATGCATTTACCTGCGCTTATTGTCGATTTGGTCGTTATTCTCATTGCTGCGGGCCTGACCACCCTGCTTTTCAAATGGCTCAAACAGCCGCTCGTATTGGGCTACCTGTTGGCGGGCGTGCTGGCGGGGCCGGCTGTCAAGGTGCTGCCGACGGTGCGCGAAGTCTCGAGCATCGACACATGGGGCGAGATCGGCGTCATCTTTCTGCTCTTCAACCTCGGGCTCGACTTCAGCGTCAAGAAGCTGATGAAGGTCGGCGGCACGGCCACGGTGGGCGCCGCCACGGTGCTGATCGGCATGATGTTCGTCGGCTATATGGTAGGCTCGGCCCTCGGGCTGGATCGGATGAACTGCATCTTCCTCGGCGCCATGCTGTCCATGTCGTCCACGACGATCATCTTCAAAGCCTTCGACGAGATGGGGCTGCGCAGCCGACAGTTTACGGGCGTCGTCTTTGGGATCCTGATCGTGGAAGACATCTTCGCCGTGCTCATGCTCGTGCTGCTCTCCACGCTGGCCGTCAGCCGCTCGTTCGAGGGCGAGGAGCTGCTGATGAACATCGGTCGACTGGTGCTTTTCCTGGTGGGCTGCTTCGTGTTTGGCATCTATTTCATCCCCACGATCCTCCGGGCGATACGGAAATACCTGACTGACGAGATGCTACTCATCGTCAGCATCGGGCTTTGCTTCGGGCTGGTGTATATCGCCAACGCGATGGGCTTCTCGTCGGCTCTGGGCGCGTTCATGATGGGCGCCATCCTGGCCGAAACGGTCGAGGCGGAGCATATCGAGGGGTTAGTTAAACCGGTGAAAGACCTCTTCGGGGCCATCTTCTTCGTTTCCGTGGGCATGCTGATCGACCTCGAGGTCTTGTGGGAATATAAATGGTACGTGGCCATCCTCACGGCGGTCGTCATGGTCGGTCAGCTACTGTTCGGCACATGCGGCGTGCTGCTCTCGGGCCGGCCGCTCAAGACGGCCATCCAGAGCGGTTTCTCGTTGACGCAAATCGGTGAGTTCGCCTTCATCCTCGCCTCGCAAGGCATAGCGCTGAAGGTGATGCAGCCCTATATGTACCCCATTATCGTGGCCGTTTCCGTGGTCACCACCTTCTTCACGCCCTACATGATCCGCCTGGCCGATCCGGCTTATGCCCGCCTGGAGCGCGGCCTGCCCGCCAGCTGGATCCGCTTCTTGGACCGCTACGCATCGGGCTCGAACACCATCCGCCAGCAGAGCGAATGGCGACAGTTCCTGCGCGCCGTCAGTCGGTTTGTGGGCGTCTACTTGGCCGTGACGCTTGTGCTGCTCTTCGTCTGGCTGCAATTCGCTGTGCCGCTCATCTGCCGCCTGCTCCCGGGGCTCAACGGCCGACTGGTATCGCTTGTGGTGCTGCTGCTACTGATGGCGCCGCTGCTGCGGGCCATTATGATGAAGAAGAATCGCTCCGAAGCCTTCCAGCGGCTCTGGAGCGACAACAAATACAACCGTGGCCCGCTCGTTTCGCTCATTGCGCTGCGCATTGTCCTGGCGCTGGCGCTGGTGCAGGTGCCTACGGCCATGCTGCTGCACATCAATCCGCTGTGGGAGGCCGCGATCACGGTGGGCGTCGTGCTCGTCATCCTGTTTTCGAAGGGCGTCCAGGCACGGTCGATCCTCATCGAGCAACATTTCGTCAGCAATCTCTCGGCGCGTGAGGCCGAGAAGGATCGGCGTGCACCCGTGCGGCGTGATTTTGCCAACCACCTCCTGGAGCGCGACCTCCACCTGACGGATATTGAGATCCGCCCCGACTCGCCCAGCGTAGGGCTGACGCTGAAAGAGCTGGACTTCCGTCGCAAGTGCAACGTGAATGTGGTGACCATCATTCGCGGCGGTCGGCGGATCAATATCCCCGGCGGTGAAGAGCGCCTCTACCCGTCGGACAAGGTGGTCGTGGTCGGTTCCGACGCCGACATCCAGCGCTTCCTGCAATACGTGACCGACCGCTACAACAAGGCCGCCGAAGCACGCCGTAAACAGAAGCGGAAGGAGATGAACATCGAGCAGTTTATCGTCGTGGAGGGATCGCGACTGGTGGGTCGTTCGATCCGTGAGTCCGGCATCCGCGACAAAGCGCAGTGCCTCGTGATCGGTATCGAGCGCGGCGACACGTCGATCAAGAATCCGCCGCCCTCCACCGTCTTCGAGCCGGGCGACATCGTCTGGATCGTGGGCGAACACGAGAAGGCCATCCAGCTGAGCGAGGGCAAGACGTTGTGATGGCGAATTGTCTGTGATTAGATCGGCTCCCGATAGCCTCCCTTTGATTCATCCGAAGATTTCAAACCCATTTTATACTACATACATGATGAAAAGAACGAAAACTACTACTCGTCTCGGCCGTCGGCCGACGTGCCTCGTAGGGCTGCTTGTCCTACTGGCCCTCGCACCCCTTCGGTGGCGCACGCGCAGCTTGGGCGCCCCACAGAGGCGCATGATCACGACCACGAAGGGCGGATTTTCGCCGGTGGTGCACTGACCTATTGGCGTAACACGAAGGAGCGAACGACCACCTTCGACTTTAGTCCCGAGATCGGCTATCTCTTCAACGACACATGGGGCACGGGCGTCCTGCTCGGCTATGAGCACGGGTCGGCAGGCGAAGGCCCTGCTCGCAGCGTAGAGAATGCCTTCAAGATCTCCCCTTTCGTGCGCTGCTACTACATGCATCGGGGGCCTTTCAACCTATTCATGGATGGCGGCGCGGGAGTCAACTTTGCCGAGGAGCGCAAGGGCGGATCGGTGGAGCGTCGCAACGGCTTTGAGGTCGGTATCCGCCCCGGTGGCTGTGTCGATCTGACCGAGGGGCTGTGTCTCTGCCTCCGGTTCGGTTTTCTCGGCTACCGCAGTGGCTACTTCTCCGGCGAAGAGCCAGGCCTCGGGCACGACGGCTTCGGTATACGCTTCGATCCCGAAGAGCTAATGATCGGGTTGGAGCTGGAGTTCTGACCGTTTCGGCCTCAGTCTACAGACGCGAAAGGGGGTATGTCCAAATGAATGGACATACCCCCTTCTTCTGTGCTGTCGAACGCAGCGAGAGCGGGATCAGTGCGCGGCAATGACCTCAATCTCCACGAGACCGCCCTTCGGCAACTTGCACACGTCGATGGCCGACCGTGCGGGACAATCCATGCCGGCAAACTGCGCAGCATAGACCTCGTTGACAACGGCAAAGTCGTTCATGTCGACCAGAAAGACCGTAGCCTTCACCACGTCTGCCAGCGTGTAGCCGGCTTCGGTGAGGATAGCGCGGAGGTTACGGAAGGCCTGTTCGGCCTGTTCGCGGACACCGCCCGGTACAAAGTCGCCCGTAGCCGGGTCGAGGCCCAGCTGACCGGACACAAACAGCAGGTTGCCCGCCTCTACAGCCTGACTGTAGGGCCCAATGGCCGCGGGCGCTTGGTTGGTTGCAATTACTCTTTTCATTTCAGTATAGGGTTAGGGATGAATTTATGCCTGATTGACGGCGCGAATCACGGCGTCCACCTCCTCGTCGGTGAGAGTGGGATACATCGGTATACTGAGGATCGCGTCGGCGAACTCGTCTGTCGGGGTACGTGGAACGTCCTTGCATGGGCCGTGGTAGGCACGTTGTCGACGGATGGGAACGGGGTAGTGGATGAGTGTGCCGACACCCTCTCGTGCCAGTCGCTCGGCGAGCGCGTCGCGGTCCTTAGCTCGGACGACGAAGAGGTGGTAGTTCGGCAGACCGTGCGCATGCTCCGTAAGGCATTCCACAGCCGTCAGTCCAGCGCGATAGCGTGCTGCGATGGTGCGCCTACGGACGTTCCAAGCGTCGAGGTGGCGCAGTTTGACGCGCAGGATGGCCGCCTGCATCTCGTCCAGTCGGCTGTTGATGCCTTCGTAGTCGTGATGATAGCGCACTGTCTGCCCGTAGTTACGCAGCGAGCGGAGGCGTTCGGCCGTGGCGTCGTCGTTGGTTGTGATCGCACCGCCGTCGCCATAGGCGCCGAGGTTCTTGGTGGGGTAAAAGGAGTAGGCGGCGCAGTCGCCCCAGCCTCCCGCCTTACGGTCGTGATAGGTCGTGCCTGCCGCTTGCGCACAGTCCTCCATCACCTTCAGGCCGTGCGCCCGTGCGATACGGAGGATGGCGTCCATGTCGCAGCTCTGCCCGTAGAGGTGGACGGGGACAATGCACTTGGTGCGTGGGGTGATCTGTGCCTCGATGAGGCGTTCGTCCAAGAGGCCATCCTCCGGACGGATGTCGACGACGACGGGGGTAGCGCCGGCTTGTACGATGCCAGTGACGGTGGCGAAGGCGGTCATGTCGGTGGTGATCACCTCGTCGCCGGGACCAATATCCATGCCGCGCAAGGCCAGGGCGATGGCCTCGGTACCGTTGGCCACACCCACACAATGGCGGACGCCGAGGTAGTCGGCAAACTCACGTTCGAAGGCCTCGCCTTCTTTCCCGAGGATGTACCAGCCGGAGTCGAGCACACGGCGCAGGGCCGCGTCGATCTCGGTGCGGATAGCCTCGTATTCGCGCTTGAATTCGTTGAATAGGATCATATTGTCAGAATCGTTATCGGCCTTTGGCCGTAATTAGAGAATTGTTCGATGTCGGGGCGGCCCATCTGTCCGCCGGTTGTTTCTATTAATTGGCAAGGCTCAGTATCACTTTGCCCGCAGAGCCGCCTTGAGCCACCTTGGCCAGTGCCTCGTTGGCTTGCTCAAAAGCAAAGACTTTATCAATCGAGGGACGGATGCCTTGCTTTTCAATCAAGTGTGCCACTTCGGTAAGCTGTCTGCCGTTAGCCTCTACGAATAGGAATTCATACGTCGCATTCCGTGCCCGTGCCTCCCGATCTAAGCGGTGCGCAACGAGCGAGAAGAGGCTTTGTTTCCACCATGGCAACCCGAAGCGTTTGGCAAAGCGCCCATTGGGCAGTCCTCGTAAGGAGACAATCATGCCTCCCGCCTTGAGCAGTTGGATCTGTTTGCTCAGCTCCTTACCGCCGACACTGTCTAAGACATAGTCCACGGGCGACAGCTCCTTGAGGTAATCCTCTTGCCGATAGTCCAAGTATCGGTCGGCACCAAGCGCCAGTACCCGTTCGCGGCTCGCTTTGTTCCCATTGGTGTAAACAACAAGTCCGCGCGCCTTGGCTAAAGGGATAGCCATGGCGCCGAGACCGCCAGATCCGCCGGAAATGAAGATGTGCTCGCTTGCCTTGGGAGCCATTAACTCTAATGCTTGGTAGGCTGTAAGTGCCGTAAGCGGGATGCTTGCAGCTTCGATAAAATCAAGCCCCTGCGGCATGTGAGCTACGGCAACAGCAGGAACGGCGACGTACTCGGCAAAGGCGCCGATCTGGTCAGTCGGGAGGCGTGTAAAAACCCTATCTCCAACGGAGAGGTCGTGCACCTCAGGCCCTGTTTCGGCCACGATGCCCGAGCATTCATTTCCCATAGTCAAGGGAAATCGATAGGGCGTTACGAGTTTGACTTCTCCCCGAGTAATCAAGTTGTCGAGAGGATTAACCCCGGCGGCCTTGACCTCAATCAACACTTCATTGGGACGGATACGAGGTCGGTCAATCTCTACTTTTTGGAGTCTTATATCGGTTGAATTGTACTTGAATAGCTGAAACGCTTTCATCTTATCGGGTGTTTATGATCTGTTTACCGTATACACGGGTTGTCTAAAGAGATGGGGCCTTCTTATGGTTAGTATCGCCGAGGCAGGGTCTGCCAAGCACCTCTGATCCGAGGGGAATGTCTTCTTTTTCTACTCTATCGCCCATGATAGCCTCGGCAGAATGTCTGCCGGCGTTACCACACCTCATGGTAGCCTCGGCAGAATGTCTGCCGGCGTTACCACACCCCATGATAGCCTCGGCAGAATGTCTGCCGGTGTCATCACACCTCATGGTAGCCTCGGCAGAATGTCTGCCGACGTTATCATACCCCATGGTAGCCTCGGCAGAATGTCTGCGGGCGTCATCACACCCCATGGTGGCCCTGGCGACAGTGTCGCCGGCGTTATCACACCCCATGGTAGTCCTGGCGACAGTGTCGCCGGCGTTATCACACCCCATGGTAGTCCTGGCGACAGTGTCGCCGGCGTTACCACACCCCATGGTAGCCCTGGCGACAGTGTCGCCGACGTTACCACACCCCATGGTAGTCCTGGCGACAGTGTCGCCGGCGTTATCACACCCCATGATAGCCCTGGCGACAGTGTCGCCGGCGTTATCACACCCCATCCGATGGTTGTGCACGCGTGCCTCCTTCATACTTCTGGCTGCTGTTTCGGCTGCTCCTCCTTGACGATGCCGAAGGGTGTGCGGGTCAGGCGATGGGTGCGTGTTTCGCGGCGCAGGGCACGGTTGAAGCGGAGGGCGTCGGGTGTGACGTAGCCGCGCGAATGGTCGAGGTGGAGGCAGATGGCGGAGTAGCGGATCTGTCGGCCACGGATGCCTGCGTTCTCGAGGCGTTCGCCCAGCTCGCGGTCCTCGCCGCCATAGGCCATGCGTTCGTCGAAGCCGTTCGCAGCCAAGATGTCGAGGAGCCAGCCCGAGGCGTTGTGCCCGTTCCATGTCGGGCGCGTGGGGGTGAAGGTGTTCAGCAGACGCTCCTTGAGGCCGAAGGCGGTGAGCTTGTTGTTCTTGAACGACCGCGGCATGCCGTGCGACTTGAGCCACGGGCTGCGGAAGCACCGGCCGCTGAGGATGTCGTCTCGAGTGATGGCCTTCGACGTCGCCATCGGCAGCTTGTGGTAGCCGCCACTGAGGAAGCGTCCTGGTGCACGGCGTGCGAGGTGCACGGCCACGAAGTCGCAGCGCGGGATGCAGTCGCCGTCGCTGAAAAGTAGGTAGCCCGTCGTGGCCTCTGCGATGGCTCGGTTCAGGATCTCGCATTTGCGGAAGCCGTTGTCCGGGTGCCAGACGTGGCGGATGGGGAAGGTCACCTCGCCCTGCATGCGTTCGATCAAGCTCCGGGTGCGGTCGTCCGACCCGTCGTCGGCGATCACCACCTCGAAGCGCCGATCCGTCTGCGCCTCGTAGCCCCAAAGCACTTTCTCGAGCCACTCGGGCTGGTTGTAGGTGGAAAGGATCACGGACAACTTCTTCCGGTGGCCCTCCGCCGCCACATCATCCAGGGCGATAGGCAGCGGACGCTTACGGGCGAAGCGTCGCCAGAAGGCCCGTCGGGCCGAGAGCATCCACGCCGTGCATTGCACCTCGTCTGCTCCGCGTGCCTCGGCATACACTTTGGCCAATAGGAAGAACATCCAATCTCCGCCCCACAGTCGGGCGAAGTTCTCGCAGCCACTGCGCACCGATACGGGGCCAAAGTGCATGCGGTTGATGTCGACCAAACAGAAGTCTATGCCTTGGGCGCCCTTCCGGAAGAGGATGTTGCCGGGCGAATAGTCGGCGTGCAGGAACCCCGCCTCGTGCACCCGCGCTGTAAAGCGGGCGAAGGCGCGGAGGATGTCCTCCCGACCGTCGATGCCGCCGCGCCCGAACTCGTAGAAGTTGCGGTTGTGGGGCACTTGTTCGCTGACGAAGTAGCTGCGGCGGAGCAGTCCGCCCTGCCGTTCGATGAGGCAGGCCAGCGGTGTGGGCGTCTCGATGCCCGCTTGACGTAGGCGCAGTGCATAGTCGTAGGCGCGTCGAGCCTTGGGGGCACGGAAGAACGTGTAGACGAAACGTAGGGGGAGGGGCGGCACACGGTAACGCTTCACGTTGATCTGGCGGCCGTCCGGGAGGTCAAACACACGGATCTCGTTGCGCTGGCGATAGATCACCCGGCCGCCCTGCTCGAACGCCTCGGGCAGCGAATGGACGAAGCGGCGCAGCGACTCGTCGGCGTCAGGGATAAGCGTTACGTCAATGCTTGAGGCCACGGAGCGTGCGTTGCGAGTTGTCGTTCAGCGTGAGCCGAATCAGGCAGACGCCTGCGGGGAGTGTGTGCGTGTCGACCGTCGTGCCCGGGCGATCCTGCTTCAGGAGGAGTCGGCCGTCAGCGCCGAAGATCTCAATCTGGCTGACGCGGTCGGCTGCTCGGAGGGTGAGGTGATCGCCGAAGGGATTCGGGTAGATGGCCGGTTCAGCGGCGTCCACCTCGGCGTTGGCCGTCGGGGTGAAGGACACGACCGCGCTCGGTTCGCTCTCATTGCGACCATAGACAGCTGCCACCTGATAGTTCACCGTCCGCGTCAGCGTTGAGGGGTCGGTGTAGCGCGTCGGTGTGGTGCCGACGGTGGCCAGCTTGGCGCGATCGCGATAGATGGTGTAACCCGTCACCTCGGGGAAGGCATAGGGCTGCATACTGCGCAGCGCCGCACGTTCGCTGACGACCTCCACCCGTGCACTGCGCAGGCGAGGCGTAACATCAGACGGGGGGAGCACTTGTGCCCGACGACAGTCTGCATTCGTGCCGCATTCTTCCTGCACTCCCCTGCGCGAGCTGACCACGGCGGAGAGAAAGAAGTTGTAGTTGAATTTCGCTGCGTCCTTGCCCGTGTGCAGACGTTCCCAAGCGTGGCCGTCGAAGGAGTAGAGGTCGCCCTTGCCATCGATGGCGGGGCCCTCGTCACAGACGGCGGGGAAGTTGGTGGCGTCGGCCGTGAGGTGGGCCACATAGATGGCGACCGTGAGCGCTTCGGCACCGTCGATGGTGAAAGGCGTGGTGAGCGTCACGGTGTTTGTCACGCCGTAGGTGAAGGCCTGCGTGATGGCCTGTCGGTAGACACGGCGACCTTGTGAGATGTAGACTTCATACGTGTTGCCGCGTGTGGGGGAGAAGCGTACGGCGGTGATGGTGCGGAGGTTCAGGGGCGCAATGTCCGTAGGCTCCCAGCGTTGGCCGAAATAGAAGGGACGCGCCTCGCCCGTATTGTTCACGTTCACCTGATAGTGTGCCCGCGAGCCGCCCCAGTAGATGGATTGCTCGTACACGGGAGCCTCCCAGAGGATGGCTGCCCGGCCATTGGTGGTGCGTGTCACCTTCACGTTCGTCGGTGCCTTGAGGGCGACCTGTTCGAGGAGGGTCGTGCTGCCGTTCGACTCGTTGCCGGACGCATAGACGGCGGTCACGGCGTAGGCGAGCGTCCCCTGTCCCGGTGCCGCATCGATGTAGGAGGTCGTGGTCGACTCGCCGATCTTCGTTTGGTTGCGATAGATGTAGTAGGTACGGGGAGCGCCCGAAGTCGGGGCTGTCCACGTCAGGCGTACGCGCCCGTTATCCATGACAGCCTTCAATCCGCTCGGAGCACTGGCGCTGCGGTGATAACGTCCATCGAGCACCTCCACGCCGCTGTTCGTGGGGTCGAGGAAACGATCGAAATGCGTGTCTGTGCCCGCCTGTTTGTTCCAGTGATAGCTGAGCTTGCCATAGAGGTTGTCGCCCGCAGGCTTTGTGCACGCCGACGTGCCGCCCGTCAGCGAACCCACGATGCGGTGGCTGCTGTTGAAGAGCGGTGCACCCGACGAACCCACCTCGGTCACTCCGTGGCCATTGTCGGTCTGGGTAAAGACGGCATTCCAGTGGGCATTCGGCGCACCTTCCAGGCTACCCTCGCCATAGAACGTAGCCGAGGTCAGGGGGCGGGTGTAGGTCGAGATCTTCATGTAGTCGCCCTGCGGGTGATGGAGCGAGATGCCCCAGGCCGAGGCCTGCTCACTGCGATCCCAGCCGTTATAGTAGACGTTGTAATCCTCCGGGATGCTCTGCCGGAGCAACAGCAAGAGTCCGTCCGATCCGCCGTGGGTAGGCGTGGAGGCCAGGCGGGTGCAGCCCACCATGCTGCGCGTGGGCGTCGTTTGCCCGTCGCTGCGGCAGGTGCTGTACTCCTTATGGAAGATGAACTGCCATTGGCGCAGCTCCTCGTCGGTAGCCTTGACGCCGGTGGCATCTTGTCCGCAATGGGTGGCGGTGAGGATGTAGGGCTTCAGGTCCTGAGCCGTGTTGTTCAGCAGGGCGCCGGTGCAGACGTAGCCGCGGTCGTTGATTCGTTGGATCATTTGGCAGACGCCCCGCTTCTCGTTTTGCCAGGAGTCGCCCTCGGAGCAGTTCACGTTCACCTCGCACGAGGCCGCTGTTCGTCGGAGCTGTGCCCCTTGTCGCCACGTACGGTCGCCCTCGGGCAGGTTGTAGCCATACCCCACGGCCTCGATCTCCAGTCGTGGCTGACGGCCGTCCGGGCCCGGAGCGTATTCCAGCGTGATGGCATCGCCCGAGATGAAACCCGTGGCGAAGCGTCCACCATCGGGGTTGGTGGCGTGGGTATAGGCCCCCAACAGCTCCGATTTGTCCTGATTATATAGGTAGAGGCGCCCACCTTCGGGGATGAGGAAGTCGGCGTAATAGAGCATCAGGGCCTGTGCGCCCTCGGCCTCGATCTCCAGCTGCCAGATGGTCTGGCCGTCGGGGAGGGTGGTCCATGCTCCGGCGTTCTGGGGGTTCATCTTGACGTCGATGAGTCGGGAGACGCACCGCGGCGCCAATCCCTCGCTCTCGCGCCAACTGCCGACCAGCTTTTCGTCGGCTATGCTGAAGTTCACGGCCACCTTCTCGGCCGCGGCTCGACTGCGCAGCGTCTGTTCATAGCGGAAGCTGGGAGGTGTGCCCCCCAGACTTATCTGCGCCTTAGCGCCCCAGGCCATTCCCCAGGCCAGGCACCCCGCCAGTGCGGCGCGCAGGATCGTTGATTGAATAGGAGTCATAATAGCAATAGTTACGGCTCGCAAGTGGAGGCGAGCGGCGCAAAAGTAGGCCGATTTCGACGATCGAGGGGGGCCGTGAACCGAGGCTTCGGGGGTGGGCCGTCCTGCCTTGCGGCCGGTCGGACTTGGGGAGGCGGCCGCAAGGCAGCCCGGAGCGGAATGCAGGCCTTGTCGTATATTGCGCCCACAAAAACAAAAGGTTATGTGTATGCAAAAGGAAAAGTTCCATATCGAGTACATCTTCGACAAGGTGTCGAACCACAGCTTGTGGAATCATCTGACTACGCCGCGCGGACTCTCGTCCTGGTTTGCTGACGACGTCAATATCCATTCACAGACCTACACCTTCACTTGGCGGAAAGTGCAGGAGCAGGCGGTCGTCATCAAGTTAGAGCCCGAGGTCTGCATCCGTTTCCATTGGGTGGACGACGAGGAGGCGGCGAGCTACTTCGAGTTCATCATACACCACATTGAGCTGACCGGCGCCACGGCGCTCGAGATAACCGACTTCGCTACGCCGGACGAAAAGGCGGACGCGATCGAGCTGTGGGACACCCAAGTGGCCGAGCTTCGTCGCACGTTGGGCATCTGACCCCTCGGAGCCGCCCCATAAAGAAGGAAGGCGCTTCACCCTCGGAACGAACAGAGGGGAGGCGCCTTACTTTTCTTATATGCGGCTGGGCGGATAGGGGCCGGTCGCATAGCTTTGCGCGCCTATACAGATTAAAGAAACAAAACGAACACCCCTATGGAGAAGTATCATCCCCAAAAAGAAAGTCAGATAGAGCAGCATTTCATTCGGCACCTCGAGGGCCTGGGCTACGTGTATCGCAAGGACATCAAGGACCGGGCGAGCCTCGAGCAGAATTTCCGGAACAAGTTTGAAGCGCTCAACCAGGTCCGACTGACCGACGGCGAGTTTGAGAGACTGATGGGAAACATCGTCAGCTCTGACGTCTACAAGGCGTCCAAGACGCTCCGAGATAAGGTCGAGATCATTCACGATGACGGTACGACGCGCTTCTACCCCTTAGTCAACCTACAGAACTGGTGCAAGAACGACTACGAAGTCATCAATCAGCTGCGCATCAACACACACAGCAGCTATCACCGATACGACGTGATCATCCTCATCAACGGTCTGCCGCTGGTGCAGGTGGAGCTGAAGGCGCATGGGGTGTCGCCACGTGTGGCCATCAAGCAGATTGTGGACTATAAGAACGATCACGAGAACGGCTACGAGCATACGTTGCTGGCTTTCATGCAGCTCTTCATTGTCAGCAACGAGGCCGATACGTTCTACTTCGCCAACAACCCCAAGGAGGCGCTCACGTTCGACGAGAAAGAGCAATTCCTGCCCGTCTGTCGGTGGGCCGATGAGCAGAATAAGAAGGTGGCCAACCTACATGAGTTTGCCCGCGAGGTGTTGTACAAGTGCGCTCTGGGCGAGCTGATCAGCCGCTACATGGTGCTGGTGGAGACGGAGCGGAAGCTGATCATCATGCGCCCGTATCAGATCTATGCGGTGAAGAAGATGGTGGAGTGCATCGAGAACAACTCCGGCAACGGCTACATCTGGCACACCACGGGCAGCGGCAAGACGCTCACCTCGTTCAAGGCTGCCACGCTGCTGAAGGATAACCCGCACATTGCGAAATGCCTCTTCGTAGTCGACCGTAAGGACTTGGATAAGCAGACGCGCGAGGAATTCAACAAGTTTCAGAAGGACTGCGTGGAGGAGAACACGAACACCGGCGAGCTGGTGCGGCGCATGCTCTCGGACGAATACAAGGACAAGATCATCGTCACCACCATCCAGAAGCTCGGCCTGGCCTTGGACAAGAAGAACCAACGACTCGACAAGCTGCGGGAGCGCTTCGCAGGGCAGCGCGTGGTCTTCATCTTCGACGAGTGCCACCGCTCGCAGTTCGGGGAGTATCACCGGGCCATTCGTGACTTCTTCCCCCGGGCGCAACTCTTCGGCTTCACCGGCACGCCCATCTTCGCCGAGAACGCCACCCGGACCAAGATCGAAGGCCGCGAAGCATCGGCCCTGACCACGGAGGACATCTTCCAAAAGCCCCTACACACGTACGCCATCACCCACGCCATTGAGGACAAAAGCGTGCTGCCCTTCGATGTCTCCTTCTATCGCCTCCAGCGGGATGGCAGCTTCGACACGGGGAATGTGCCCAAAAAGATCATCGTGGAGAAGATCCTCGAGGTGCACGATAAAGTGTCCGACAACCGCCGCTTCAATGCCCTCTTTGCCACCGCCAGCATCAACGACGCCATCGAATACTGCCAGGCCTTTGATGAGATCCAGTTCGAGCGTGAAGAGGCGGACTCCAACTACAAGCCCCTCCGCATCGCCTGCCTCTTCTCGCCCCCGGCCGAGGGCAACCGCGACATCATGCAGATACAAGAAGAGCTCGACCAGGAGCGGCAGGACAACCGAGTAGACCCGCTCGGTAAGAAGGAAGCCCTCAGACGTATCATCAGTATGTATAACCAGACCTATAACACGCAGCACTGCATCGAGGAGTTCGACCGCTACAACAGCGACGTGCAGCAGCGCATCAAGCGGCAGGGTAGGAACGTGGAGCCGAAGAAGCAGAAAGAGGAGAAGAAGCAGTGGATTGACATCACCATCGTTGTCGACATGCTCCTGACCGGCTTCGACTCCAAATACCTCAACACCCTCTATGTGGACAAGGGCCTGCAATACCACGGCCTGATCCAAGCCTTCTCGCGCACCAACCGGGTGCTCAACGACCGCAAGCCGTTCGGCAAGATCCTCGACTTCCGCGCCCAGAGTGCCGACGCCCTGAACACCGCCGTGAAGCTCTTCTCGGGCGAACGAGATAAGTCGAAGGATGCCGCTAAGATCTGGCTCACGAAGTCGGCCGAAGAAGTGGTCGAGCTGCTAGATGTAGCCGTGCAGAGACTTTATACCATGATGAAGAGCCACGGCCTCGAGCCCGAGCCCGAGGAGGTGCCCAACCTGAAGGGTGACGCGGCTCGGGCCGAATTTGTGGAGATATTCAAGGATGTGCAGCGCCCCATACTCCAACTCGACCAATACATCGACATCCCGCCCGAGCTACAAGCCCGCATCAATGCCATCATGCCCCCCGAGAAGCGTCTGGCCTTCCGCACGGCCTACCTCGAGCTGGGCCGCGAATTGCGCCAAAAGGGAGCCGCAGAATCGCCCGACGATGCCTCCGATCCCACGGACGTGATGCAGGATATCGACTTCGAGCTCGTCCTCTTCGCCTCCGCCATCATCGATTATGACTACATCATCTCCCTCATCGCGCGCATGGTCAACGAGGAGGAACCCGAGCGCCGCGAGGTGACCCGTGAGGAGATCATCGCCCTCCTCAGGTCGCACAGCAACCTGCCCGAAGATCGAGAGGACATCCTCGAATTTGTCCGCCACCCCGAGGCCATCAACGGCCGCACGGCGGACGAGATCTCGGACGAGTTCCGCCGCTTTCGCGAAGCCAAATGGCACCGGCAGCTTCAGGAGCTCGCCCATCGGTACGGCGTAGATCAGGAGGGTCTCTCTGAATTTATCGAGTCCACCCTCCAGGTCATGCGTTACGACGATAGCCACCTCTCCGACCTCTTCACCGACGAGGGGCTTGGCTGGCGGGATCGCGTCACCAAGAAGAACGCTCTCCGTGCCGAGCTCGTCCCCCTCATCCGTCTCCGCGCCGCCGGGCAGGCAATCGACAATTTGCCGGCCGATGTATGAGACGTCTGCGGACGGCCCCTGCGGGGGCAGCGAAGTTTGCCGGGGCATCAGGGATGCCTGCCAAATTTGCCGGGTACATGTAGGGGCGAATTGCATTCGCCCCCAGACGGTCCCGGAAGGGGCCGAATGTTTGTACCCGGGCTGCCGAATCTTTCTACTTTCGCCGCCGGTCTCTGTTGGCGCAAGGAAGTTTGGTCTCGATTTACCGTAAATCAGCTCCAAACATGCTTACAGGGCCTCGTCGAAGTCTTCGCCAGCGTCAAGCAGGCTTGCAGGGCCTCGTCGAAGTCTTCGCCAGTGTCAAGCAGGCTTGCAGGGCCCTGTCGAAGTGTTCGCCAGCTCCAAGCAGGCTTGCAGGGCCCTGTCGAAGTGTTCGCCAGCTCCAAGCAGGCTTGCAGGGCCCCGTCGAAGTGTTCGCCAGCTCCCAAGCAGACTGGCATCTCTCCGATAGACACAGTGCGAACCGATACGATATATTCACTTGACAATGATGATTTCATAAACCCCAAACGAAATGAAACCCATAAAAACCATTGATGGGACGTGGAGCGGACGCTTCCCCCTCGGGCTGCATGCCAACTTGCAGTCCACTGTTTACACCTTGGTTAAGCCGATAGCCCCGGCCAAACTCTTGCTCGAGGCGTCGGACATCGACACTTGGAACGGCGGTATCCTCGAAGAGATGGAGATCGATCGCGAAGCCAAAAAGGCCGAAGAGACCGCAGCGCTCCAGAAGAAAGACGATGCACGCGACGAAATCGCCTCGGCGCTGATTCAGGAGATCCGCCTGGCAGCCAAATCGCCCATCGCAGAGAATCGTGCCCCGGGCCATCGCTTGCAGATCATCGTGGATACCTACAAAGGCATCACACGCGAGAATTTCGCCTCCGAAACGGCCCATATCAAGGCCATGCTTAACGACTTGGACAAGCCCGCAGCCGCGGCCGATTTGGCCACCATCGGGCAAACCAAACTCGTGCAAATGCTCCGCACGGCCAACGAGGAGTTTAACGCCATGTACATCAAACGCCTCGACTTCGATGCCAGCATCAAGAATCTGCCCGATAGCAAAGCCGTGCGTCTGAAAAACGACAAGATGATGGGCGTCATCTTCCGCCACATCGAAACGGCTTACATGATGGCCGCTACGGATGACGACCGGAAGCTCATCAGCGAACTGATCGACCGCATCAACGCCGCTATCCACAAGACGAAGACCGTCTTCAACACCTCCGGCAAAAAGAAGGGATCCGACGACCCCAGCAAGCCTAAGGAACCCAAGGAACCTAAGGAACCGAAAGAGCCCAAGCAACCGAAGGAGCCCAAGGATCCGAAGCAGCCCGAGAAGCCCGGTGGTGGCTCGGGTGAGCAGCCTAAGCAGCCCGAGAAGCCGAAGGATCCGAAGAAACCCGACGACGGCAACCCCGACATCACCCTGCCGGAAGAATGAACGAGACAGTAGGACGGTAGAGGGTATCGCAAGATGCCCTCCACCCTCTATCCTCTACCCTCCACCCTCTACCCTCTACCCTCTACCAACATGACAGCAAAAGACAGACAAGCCCTGGGCAAAGCCCTCTGGGCCGTAGCCGACGAACTGAGAGGCTCGATGAACGCCGACGACTTCCGAGACTATATGCTCTCCTTCCTCTTCCTGCGCTACCTCTCCGGCAACTATGAGAAACACGCCCGCGAATTGCTCGGGGGCGAGTATCCCGGCCCCGACGCACCTCTGGCCACGGGGCAGACACCGCTCCAATACTGGTACGAAAAGAACCCCCAGGACGTGGCCACTTTCGAGACGGAAATGAACAACCGTGTGCACTACGTCATCAAGCCCGAATACCTCTGGAGCCACATCGCCGAGATGGCCCGCACGCAACATGGCGAACTGCTCAACACACTCCAACAAGCCTTCAAGCATATCGAAGAAGACTCGTTCCGGAACACCTTCCGCGGACTCTTCTCCGAGGTCAACCTCGCCTCCGACAAGCTCGGCAAAGACCATCGCGCCAAGAACGAGATGCTTTGCACCATCATCAGCAAGATCAACGAAGGCATAGCCGACTTCTCCACCGATGCCGACTCCTTGGGCGACGCTTACGAATACCTCATCGCGCAGTTTGCCGCCGGTTCGGGCAAGAAAGCCGGCGAGTTCTACACCCCGCAAGCCATCTCCACCATCCTGGCGCGCATCGTCGTGCTCGACAGTCAAGACCCCACACGTGGCCCACGCCAATATATGCGCCGCGTGCTCGACTTCGCCTGTGGCTCCGGATCGCTCCTGCTCAACGTCCTCCGGCAGATGAAGGGCTCCAAAGGCATCGGCACCCTCTACGGCCAAGAGCTGAACATCACCACCTACAACCTGGCGCGGATGAACATGCTCCTGCATGGCGTCAAGGACGATGCCTTCAAGATCTTCCACGGCAACACCCTCACCAACGAATGGACAGACATCTTCAACCCCACCGATCTGAAAAAAAACGAGTTTGACGCCATCGTTGCCAATCCGCCCTTCAGCCTCAAATGGACCCCCCGCGAAGCGCTGGCCCAAGATCCCCGATTCGGCAACTATGGCCTCGCGCCCAAGAAGGCGGCCGACATGGCCTTCCTGCTTCACGGCTTCCATTACCTCCGGGACAACGGCACGATGGCCATCATCCTCCCCCACGGCGTACTCTTCCGCGGCGGCGTAGAGGAGCGCATCCGCCGTAAGCTGATCGACGACGGCCACATCGACGCCGTGATCGGCCTCCCCCCGAAGCTCTTCTTTTCGACCGGCATCCCCGTCTGCATTCTTGTGCTCAAGAAGTGCGTCCGCCCCGACGATGTGCTCTTTATCGATGCCAGTCGTGAGTTTGCCAAAGACAAGAAGCAGAATCGCCTGCGCATGGGCGAGAATGGCGAGCCGGACGACATCGGCCACATCATCGACACCTATAGTCAACGTCGCGAAGAAGCCCGTTACTCGCGCCGTGTGCCCATCGCCGAGATCCGCCAGAACGACTACAACCTCAACATCCCGCGCTACATCGACACCTACGAAGAGGAAGCCCCCATCGACCTACCCACCGTCATGCACCGCATCCACGAGCTCGAGGCACGTCGTGCCGACCTCGACCGCCAAATCGATGCCTACTTCGCCGAGTTAGGCCTAACCGACCTCGTCAAATAGCCCCGCCGCATCATGGAAAAGAAGAATCAGATCCCCAAGTATCCCCTTTTGCGCTACCCCGAGTTCACGGATGAATGGAAGGAGGTGAAGCTGGGGGAGGTTACGTGTGAGCGGAACGAAACAAATGCTCCAACGCTACCCCTTCTTTCTATTACAGCAAACAAAGGAGTCATTCCACAAACAGATTCAGAGAAGAAGGATGTATCTAATGCAGACAAATCGAAGTACAAGAGAATCTGTTCTGGAGACATTGGGTATAACACGATGAGGATGTGGCAAGGTAGAAGTGCCCTCTCTTTTATTGAAGGCATAGTCAGTCCTGCATATACGATCGTTACTCCGCTGAAAGGAGTTTCGCCTTTGTTTCTTTCCTATTTAATCAAACGCCCTCGTCTGATCTATGAGTTTTGGACGCATTCTCAAGGATTGGTAGAGGATACATTGAATTGTAAATACAAGGACTTCGCCCAAATAACCATAACCATTCCCTCTCTCTCCGAGCAACGTAAAATTGCGGCCTTGCTTAGCTTAATAGACGAACGGATCGAAGTCCAAAACGCCATAAGCAACGACATGGAATCCCTTATTGTAGGGTTCTATAATAGCGTTCAATACGTTACAAAAGCAGGATGGCATAAGGTCCGTCTTAGAGATCTGTTGACGATAAGGAAGGAGCAAAATACATCTGGCAGCTACGAGGTGTATTCGGTCTCAGTCAGTCGAGGTATCGTTAATCAGATAGTTCACCTCGGGCGCTCTTTTGCCGCTGCGAATACGAGTAATTATGGTGTAGTTCACCCCGGTGATTTAGTCTACACCAAGTCTCCCACCGGACAATTCCCTTTCGGCATTGTAAAGCAGAATCACAACGCATCGCCCGTCGCTGTATCCCCCTTGTATGGTGTTTATCGGCCCATATCTCCCGAGGTAGGAACGCTCTTGCACTACTTCTTCTTAAGTCCGCTTCGGGCAAATAACTACTTGGCTCCATTGATTCAGAAGGGAGCTAAGAACACCATCAATATTCGAACAGATCATTTTCTCGACAATGTGGTTCTGTTACCTAAAGATGAGAAAGAGCTACGGTGTATTGCCGATTGCCTATTGGCCCTTGACGAACGCCTATCAGTAGAGAGGGAGTATGCTGAGCAGCTGAAGCAGCAAAAGGCCTATCTACTCCGACAGATGTTCATCTGAATGCACTTTATCAGATAAACATCTGCCGGAGCAAGTACGCTTTCTGTTTTTGCAAGAGTGTTGCGTACTCCTTCTCTACAGCAAGGCGCTCGTCTAAAGCTGCAAATAGTCTTGCAATCTTCTCTTGCTTGGCGAACGAAGGCACAAGTACTTTGATCGGTTCGACCTCTGAGATATAGTGTCGCTTATGAGCGAATGGAGATAGCGATAAGGACTTTATAACCTCGAACATAAAGCGGATATCAAAGCCTTTTCGGGCTTGTAGAATCTTAATCGCAGAGGACTTGACCTTAAAGGCGAATGGGACATATTTACAATCCAGAGTGAAATCATCAAAGATGATACACGCTCCTTTCTGATATATCCCTTGCTCACTCGTATAACCGAGAATAAAACCCTTGTTCGCTGTTAGTACCGGGGTTAAGGTGCTATCGGAAGAATAGTCTGTATGCTTCACGATGTATTTTGCAGGTTGCTCGTAAGTCAAACAGTCTTGAACTGCATACTCTGTCCAATCATCTTCCGGAGTCAGTAGTTCTTTTGACAAGAGAGTTTTCGCTACCTCCTGCTCCTTTATTATGGCGTTTTGGACTTCGATCCGTTCGTCTATCAGGCTAAGCAAGGCTGCAATCTTCCGCTGCTCGGGGATGGAGGGAAGGCGGAGAAGCATATCAGTCAGAGTGGATAGAACTATGTAAGGTGTATTCCCCTCATTTTTTTCTATGGCAATCCTTCGAGACAAATGCTCTACCAAAAGGTATTGGATACATCTTATATCCTGATTGAATTGCTCTAATACATATGTTCTTTGATAGGCATTAAAGCGACCATTGTAATAGTGAATATAGCCAACATTCGCTCCGTTCCCTGAGATCAAAAGAGCTTCTCCTGAAAAAGCGAACGTGTTTATTCGATACACCTCTTTTGCACAAGTGAAGAATGGATATTGCCCATCTTTTTCCATAGCATTAGCATTCAGCTTTCCTGTTCGAATGCTACAAACCTCCCCCAGCTTCACCTCCTTCCACTCATCCGTGAACTCGGGGAAACGTAAATGGGGATACTTCAGGATGGCAGCGCATTCTGTCTATCTTGGTTCCTATCGATAATCAAAACAATAGGAATCATGACTAAACCGACCATCACTTTCAGAGAATTGGCAGCCCTTTGGCTCGCTGACAAAGAGCACTACGTCAAACGTGCCACGCACGCCGTCTATGCGCTCCAACTCGAAAAGCACCTCCTACCCACCTTTGGAGAGGCGCACGAGATTGACGAAGACGCCGTGCAGGCCTTCGTGCTCACGAAAATCAATGCGGGGCTGAGTCCTAAAACCGTCAAAGACCTCGTCGTCGTACTCAAAATGGTGCGCGGCTATGGAGCGAAACACCACAACTGGGTGGCTACAACCATTCAAATCCGTTATCCTACTGCGCACACGGACACGCGCCCTGACGTTCTCACCCGTAACCATCAGTGCCGCATTATGCGCTTCGTTCGTGAGCATTTCACCTTCCGTAACCTGGGTATCCTCATCTGTCTGAGCACTGGCATACGCATCGGAGAGCTCTGTGCCCTGAAATGGTCGGATGTCGACCCGGCAGAGAAAGTTGTCCGCATTCGTCGCACACTCCAACGCATCTATATCATCGACCCCGATGGGTCTCGTCACACGGAGCTGATCGAAGGAATGCCCAAGACGAAGAGCTCCATCCGCGACATACCTCTGAGCAATGAACTCTGTCGCCTTTTCAAGCCACTCCTCCGCATAGTCTGCCCTGACTTCTATGTGCTCACCAACGACTCCAAGCCTACCGAACCACGCATCTATCGCACGTATTACAATACGTTGATCGAGCAACTCGACATCCCTCATCTCAAGTTTCACGGGCTCAGGCACAGCTTTGCCACTCGCTGTATAGAAAGCGGATGCGACTATAAAACGGTGAGCGTCCTGCTCGGGCACGCCAACATCAGCACCACGCTCGACCTTTACGTGCACCCCAACCTCGACCAGAAGCGTTGCTGCATTGATCGCATGAGCCGCTCACTCTCTGATCGCCCCAGATAACTTTCCGCAGCTGATCACTTCCCCTCCAACACATAATCCTTGGCGCGGCGGACGATCTGGTAGCCCGGAGCAAGTGTCAGCCGCCAGCCGGAGCCGACGGCGCCGGTGGGGCTCGTGGTGTGTGGGGCACGGACGGTGATGGTCGTCCAGCTGGGCGAGATCAGCGCGCCGCCGTCCGTTACGTCAAGGGTGCCCCAGAGGTCGGTGAGCTGGAGCTGCGGATAGACGGTGCCCAAGGTGCTGCCGAGCGAGATGAGGGTGTTCGGGTTGAAGGAGAACTGCATGGCGCGGAGGGGCAGGGTCAGGTGTGGGCCGTCCACGAGGCGGGCGCGGAGGCTATCGGTGAGCGATCGCCGGTCGGCTTCGCGAGCGGATTCTTGGCGGATGATGATGTCGCCATGATAGGCCGCGACCCATGACGCGGGGAGGCTGTCGGGCAGGGTGAGGCCAAAGAGCCGGGCGAGATGGTCCGTGATGGGCGTCTCGTCCGTGATGGTGCGATGCCAATCGGGCGCGGTGTCGGCAGCGAGCCAACCGTAAGCGGGCAGGGTGGCGTAAGCAAACGAGCGGACGAAGGTGGGCATGCCGAGCAGGGCGTCGATGCGTGCGATGAGATAAGCCCGAGCTTGGTCGGCTGACAGGCTGGCCACGGTCTGGCCGGTGTACTCCGCCAGCCCTTCGTTGCACTCCAGGGCATGTTCGGACGCCGCGGCGCCGGGGAAACGTCGGTGACGCTCCGTGCGGAAGGCCAGGGCATGGGTGAGGTGCGAGCGACGCTCGTCGGGCGTGGTGGCGCGGAGGGCATCTCGGAGCGCCTCCAGCTCGAGTCGCATCAGTACGCGCCCCTTCTCCGTGTCGAGGTGGCCGTTGTCGCCTCCTTGGCCCGTGAAGTGCAGTCGGGGTTGGGCGCAGTGGAAGAGCTCGTGGGCCAACAGGACGGTGCGATCCGTCGAATCCTTGGGCAGGGGCAGGAGGATCA
>QWCT01000408.1_pt1 | contig 28872 bp, 29 predicted proteins | sample 1972681 | NCBI WGS metagenome assembly QWCT01 (sample SAMN09866701, study PRJNA288562) | Human oral metagenome isolate pre3_saliva, whole genome shotgun sequencing... | isolation source: mouth | host: Homo sapiens | place: USA: California | reverse complement strand
AATCTTATAAATCTCGATTGTATCGTCTCAACAACCCTTCAAAAACTACTTTAAAGTCAGAATATACCCATGCTTGGGGATACCCCACCCAAATGAGAGCGAGGGTCATGACAGAACTAGCTGAAACAATAGCTTCTTCGCTTACAAAGTTATCTACATCAATAAAGGAGTCTGCGAAATCTCTCAAAGTTTCGGAACTCATCCCTACCCAGTTTCCGTGAGAGTCAAAACCCAATAAAGGTATTTGTGTGTTCATGCTTTTTCACTACTTTCTACTAATCTATCAATCCTTGTTTTCTGAGTACAGATGAAAACCTGTTTCATCTAGATAACCTTGCCACAACTCTTGACCGTTTTCATCTAGTTTCAACAAGTTTATACGAGAGAACTCAGAACCAGACTTAGAACCTCCGTCAATGAAATATCTAGTAACTAAAGGCTCACTGTCTAGTTCTAAACTATCCTTTAAAATTTGACAAGGGTTTATTGGATGTTCATATCCTTCCATTGTGCAAGTTGGTGTATGTCCTGAAATAATAGTTTTCCCTTTAAAGTCTGGGTGTAAGTCTACATCAGTTAAGTGATTTAAAGAGTCAATGTAAAACTCGCGAGTCCAGACCATACCCTCTGTATCTTGCTTGTCTAAAGGCAAGTCTAACTCAAATCCTGCGTGGACTACAATGTTCTTACCATCCTCCAAATAATACGGAAGAGAACGCAACCACACTAGTTCATCATATAAGTGAAATAACAACTGTTCTCTCAAATCGCTTTCTGAGGCAAAGGGGATACCCAAATTAGCAAGGGTTTCCTCTCTACCGTTCATATACCACCAGTTTGTAGTGAATGGTCGAAAGGCACTATCTAGCAAGAAAACATCATGGTTTCCTACAATCGCTTTAGCTTTACCACTTTCGCACAAGTTCTTTACAAAATGTAATGTGTCAATCGTGGCATGTGGTTTTAGGTCAATACCATCAATGTAGTCTCCACCAAAGCGAATTTCACAATTCTCATCTGTGAACTCCGATAAACTCTCCAACTGTTTTAAGACATCATAGTTTGCATGAATATCAGACAAATACAAGTAAGACTTCAATTTACACCCTCTCCTTATAAACTTCTTCTTCGAATCAATTTTATTGAAAGAAAACAACTAAACTAGAACCATCAACTAACAAACCATAAGGTGCGTGAGTTTTATCCTCAACTTCGCTACCCATCATGTATAGGTTTGAGAACTTATTTGCTAGAATGTCTTCTTTGAATTGTTTCATATCGTAAAATTCAACCTTAGACTCACCGTCTAAACCTAAATCTGATAAAGTTAAAAAGTCACCTAATCTCATTTAAAGTAACCTATTTCATTTAAAATCTCATCTACTTCTGCTACTGCTGAACGAATATTCTTAGTTCTTTCTACAGACTGCAGTTCCGGTTTGACATAAAAACCAAACCGTTTAGCGCTTTTGCGCAAAAGTGGATACCCGTGCGATTTTCTCCAGTTGTTAGACCAATACTGAGCATATTGGTAATCTGTATTTACCGAAGTGTACAGAACCATTTGGTCTTCTGTTTCCTGTGGTTTTGGTCCGACATAGACAAAGAGCGAGTCTTTGTCTTCATTAAAGTTAGTTGGTCTAAATAGTTTCATAGGAAAACCCTTTCTTTACTTACTTTCATCTTCTGTTTCTACGTTGAAAACAACCGCCGCGTAAACCCATAGTTCACCATGAGAGATAGAAATGCTTTGAATGTAAAAATCCTTATTTCGGTTCAAAATATATTCAATTTGTTCTTCTAAATCCCTAGTCGATTCTCCACTAAAAATCCGTACTGCACTCTTCTTAACCATGTAAAGCTAAACCTTCTTTCGTTTCTTCTAAAGCATTCGACCATTTAGGGTAAGAGACAACCCCATTCATATCTTGGTTCGAATAGGATACCGCAACAATAGATGAGCTTGCGCCCTCTGAAATCTCTTGTTTTGTAACTTCCACCACAGTATTTACTAAGTCTGGGGCTAAAAAGAAATTGTTCAATAAGCTAACTTCATGTTTGGTATGAGCTAATCTATCTTTCGTACTTACACAAGCTTCTTCTAAGACTTTGTACTCTTCTCTTCTCGCTAAAACTAAGTAAATATGCTTATCGTGAATATCTTGACTACGAACAATACGACCTTCAATCTGATTTGTTATCCCAGAGTTTCCTGTGAAAGAGTAGAAAATTAAATGGTTCATAAAACCTAAGTTCAAACCCTTCTTCAAGTTAGTTACAATAACTCTATAACCACCTTCGTGGAACTCTTTCAACTTGGACTCTTTCTTCTTAGGAGTGTTATCCTCTCCATTTATAGTGAGAGCCTTTATTCCCAAACCCTCCAAAAAGCGAACCAATATATTTTGAGCTTCAACAGAATGAACATAAATTAAGGCTCTGTCTTGACCGATACGATATTTAAACAAATCTTCAATTACTTGTAACTTTGGTAAAACCTTTGGAGTAACCTCTAAATCCGGATCGAACCACGAAGGTTCATCCCAAACATAACGCTTATGTCTAGTTTTACTGAATAACTTGTTTTGGTATTGTGAAGGTTTGTATAAAACCAACTCACACGTGGAGTTTTTGACGGATACCCCAAGCTCCTGACGAGCTGTTCCAAAAGCCATAAAACGAGTACACACTTTAAACAACTCTGGGTCTTTATAACCTAAAATTTGGTGAGTTTGGAAAGACTTTTTCACAAACAACTCTTCAAACTTGGTCTTTAAAGGCATGGAGTCTGGAAAGAGGAAATTTAACTGATTATACATCCCCTCAATAGACTTCTCAAATGGTGTAGCGTTCATAAGAACCACATGGTTTGCAAACTTAGTTCTTACTATCTTACAAGCCTTATAAATATCAGACTTAGTAGAACCTAACACCGAACCTTCATCAATGAAGAAATAATCAAATTTCCCATGCAATTTAGTCGTATGTGCAAGCCACAACATGAACTCGTGACTTGAGGATACCGCTGAATAAGAAGCAACTACTCCACTTGGGTAATTCAATTCCTTTTGCTCTTTGATAAAAGCACTTACTTGGTTTGAATCACCTGTGGTAGTTGCTACATAATCTCCGGTAAAGCGAATCAACTCTTTTCGAGCTTGTGCTACGAGACCTACCTCAGTTAAGAATAAATAACGCAACGGTTTTCCCTTAGTTCGTTGTTTTAACTTCCCTACATGGTTAATAACCGAAGCAACCGTAGCAGTCTTTCCCAAACCTACACTATCCATAATAAGAGCAGAGCGAGCTGCTAAAATAAAATGGACTCCGTAGGTTTGATACCACCTTAGGGAGCCTTTTGCTACACCTTCTTTTAAAGACGACTTTGTAGCAATAACTTGTTCTACTTGTTCAGGTGTTAAATCTAGCAAACTATCTGCTAACTCCGGAAAACCAACTTGGTCTTTATCCTCATTAGCTTTCTGAATAATGCTATCTAACAACTTGTAGCGTTGTATAGGTGCAGATTTATCTATAAATCCACCTTTGTATAATGAGACCTCTGTTACTGCCACAAATTTTCGCCTTTCTTACTGTTTTTACATCTAATTTTAGCAAACTAAAAGAAAAAAGTCAAGGATTATCCCTTAACTTTTACCGTTTTCTAATGCTTTGTAAAACTCACTTAAAATGAGAGCATCTACTTCTTTCTTAAACTCTGGGTTTAAAGCAGTTACAACGGGTTTATAAACTTCCGCGTACAATTTACGCTCTGGGAACAAAACCTTATATTGTGAACCTTGGCGCTTGACTTTAATACCGTGAACCACAAGCCAACCACCTACTAAAGCAGAGCAAATTCCGCAAATGCCGTTTGGGATACCCTCTGCATTGACTTTCACAAAGCGAATGTTTTCTACTAATTTCACAACTTTGAAAAACCTTTCTAACTACGAGTGAGCAAAGATTAAAACTCCACCTTTACGCAAGACCTTACCTTGTCTTACTGCGGACTCAATCTCACTTGGAGAGAAATAACCTAAAGCTACTTGTTCTTGTACCCTCAAGTTTCTACGACAGTAAGACACAAAATCCTCATTGACCATGCGAACTGTTTTATCTTGTACTTGTACTTGCGGTTGAGGTTGAATTTGAGGTCTTTCCACAACCTGTTGAGGTCGAACGACTGGTTTTGGTTGAGGTGCAGAAGCAACTTGAGGACGAGGAGCTGATTGAGGTGCTTGAACCTTACGAGGTGCAACCTCTGGTTGGGATACCATTGGTTGAGGTTGTGGAGATTTTACAACCTCTTTTTCTTTTGCAACATAAGTCCAAGGCTCTCTCTTACCTACATAGTCTGAACGGAAAATTTCTTCTTTAAACTCTACTCTAGTTGGTTCACTCTCTAAATTGCTCTCAGAAGTCTCAGATTGGCTCAGATTTGATTTTTCGTCTAGGGTCGATAATTTATCCACTTCTGAACCAATGTTGTTTAGAGACGATTTTGGAGTGTTTGAGAATGGGTCAGAAAAATCATCTTCTTCTGAAGGGTCTACTTCAAACTCTCGCAACTCTAACTCTTGTTCATCATCACTAGAACTGCTACTTAACCCCAAACTTGCAAAGGAAACTCCTTGTAATGGGTCTTGCTCTTCTTCCTCATCTCTACGTTCAACTTCTTCTTTACTCTTCATAGAAGTCAACCAGTCTGAGTCTTGAATAGAATCAAACCCCTCAAACAATGACTCTAACTCAACCGTCTCATCTTCGGAACCTTCGGTGTCGAGAAGATACCGAGGGCTTTCTTCTACAACCTCTGTTTTAATGCTTTCTCTTGAAACTGTAGGAAGAGGACGGAAGAGAGAAATTCTCTCAAACTCTCTCTTTTTAACCTCTTCATAAGTCTCATAAGAAGCCATTTTTCTAGCGTACACTTGCATTGCAAGCAGAAACCTAGAACTACTAATTGGATATGTAATTTCCATATTCTTGTACAACTCCTATTCTTCTGCTCTATGCCTTTAAATGTCTCGAATAAAGTCTATATTACTTGGGTTAGACTTAGGGAAACGTAAAGAGTCTTCTTCTGCAAAGTCCGTGTCGGAAACAGAGATACCGAGTTTACCTAGGGTTTGACTTGCTTGCTCATTTTTCAAACGAGAAACATAAGCAGAGGTTGCAGCTTCTTCTGGGTATAACTTCGTCCACATCTTACGTTGAGTTTCATACAACTTATCTAGGCGCTCTTTTCCACCATTCATACTCATAATGAGAGGAGCGTGACCGAACTTCGGCTCATCAGACCCAGCAAGAGTGTAAGCAAAGTCACCTGTGTTGGTTGTTGGGAAGTCAATTTGACGGTAGGAATCTTCCCAAATTGTTTTCTGAATTGGTTGACCTGCTTTAACCGCAAATCGATTCCCCACCATACGAGAAGCCGTTTTAGGGAAGTAATCATTATGTAGTTGGTGAGGTACGAAAATCAAGAAAATACCTACATTTGGGAAAGCGGTTAAAATTTCACTCAAATAAGCCTTATACGTTACTTTTTCATCTTTATCCAATTTCTCAGCAAAGGAAATAATCTCATCTAAGACTACAAACAAGTAAGGTAACTGCTCAGATTCATCAGAGCAATTCGCATTGTAGTTCTGAATTTTTAACTGGTCTCCAATCAAGCGTTTTCTTCGTGGAGCTTCCTCAGACACCACCCAGTCGAGTAAGTCCATAATAGCTTTTGTACCTGTTGCAAACTTGCGCAAATGAGGTAAAGTGATTTGATACCAATCCGAATCCTTGTTCTTCATATCTCCTGCAATTACTTGAACTTTGCGTGGGGAATTTAAAGCCATCATTTGGTTGACGATACCGGTGGCTAGGACAGACTTACCTGTTCGAGCCATCCCTGCAATAATTGTACCTGTATGTTTCGCCAAATCAAGAAGAATAGGTTCTCCATATTCATCAGCTCCGAACACTACTGGTAATTCATTCTTAGTGTCTAAGAAGAAGTCTTTACTCGAAGCAATCAAGTCTCTTAACATAAAGGACGTACCAGTTTGCTTAAAGATTGTAATCGCAATACGACTACCTTTACCTACCGCAGTAGTTGTTACATTTTTACCAAAGTAGTCTTTCATTTGGTCTTTCAACAACTCTGTAATCTCTTTTGCAAAGAGAGTTTCTTTCCCTTTTAACTTCTCAGGTCTATCTGTGATAATCTCAAATACAGACACTCGCTCTGTAATAGACTCCACGTTAACCCAATCCATCTCAGACAAACCTTTAACCCCACCGGTTTGGGCGTCTCTGAGGAAAGTTTCTAACTGCTTAAACTCTAAGCTATCTTTAGAAACCTCACGAGACCAATCTGGTTTCAAGCTAGAACCATCTAAGACAGATAAGTATTTATCTAACAAAAGACTTCGTGTTACCAACTCTGGCTCTACTAAACCACCTGCTAAATCTGAGTTAAAAGCACTTTCAGATACTTCTTCCAATTTAGGGTGTTCTAGTTCCTCTCTTGAACTAGACGAAGAATCTTCTGTTTCTTCTGAGTCCTCGTCTAAGTCCTCAGACTCATCATCTATACTCCCCCAAATATCCTTGGCGCTTGCGCCTTTAGAGGGGATACCAGTAGGAAGAGGTGCAAAACCTTCTTCCTCATCTTCTATTTCATCAAATTGAGTCGGTTTTGGTCTTGTCATAGGCTCAAAACCTTGTCTTTTGGGAAATGGAGGTTCGTCCTCGTCATCATCCCAACCTCCACTTGAACCGAAGTTTTTAAACTCATTCGGAACTTCTCTCCTTGGAGATTGTCCAAAACTACTCATAGGATCGGAAGAACCAAACCCATCATCCATAAAGTCTCTTGGTGCGCCAAACTCAGAAGGTTGTGGAGCTTGTAGGATAACTTCTTCTTTTGTAGAGTCATCAACCAAACCCCACTCCTTATTCTGTGAGTTCTTATACAAGAAAATACCACCACTCACTCCACCTCCTACAAGCGAAATGAAGATACCAGGAGCAGTTGCAAATCTTGTAAACAAACCAAACAAGAAAGAGAAACCACCTACTGCACCATAATACAAGAGGGCAGCCGTTAACCCTTTTCTTAATTTGTAGTCACTTCTGAACATATCATCCGACTCAGATAAAACAGGCCACACATAGGAGGATAAATGTTTCCAAAGACCTTTACCAACCTTAAAGATTTTGTCCATCCAATCTTCATGTTGACTTAAATGTTGTGGTGGCTGATTTTGTTGTGGAAATCCTTGCGGTTGTCCGAAAGGTGGTCTTTGTGGTAAACCCCCACCTACTCGATTTGCAAAGGGGTCAGGTTGCGCACCTCTCATACGAGCTAAAGGGTCGCCGCCGGGACCTTGGCGCATACCACCAAAACCTCCTCGGTCTCCTGAAATACCATTCTCAAATCGTTGATTTTCTCGCTCTCTACGAGCATCTGACTGCCTTGTTAGGTCGTCATTTGAATTTCGCCAATCCATATTATCGCTTACCTCCTAACGTTACTGCAAGGACTACCAAAACATAGACCACACCGACTCCAATTACGAGGAAACGACTCTTCTTAACCTCTTCTTTCAACTTTTCAGAGGTTATGGAGTTAGCTACGCCCCAAAGGATACCCCCTAAAAAGAGAATTAAACTTAATAACATCATTTTTACTAATCACCTAAACTATCTACTGCTTATCTTGTGCTATGACCCCTGTTCTGAATAGTGGTGTATCACTAATCACACGTGGAATATCTGCTTTTACAACTGCGGACTCCCCAGAGTTCAACTTCAAGACAAAGGCTTTCTTGTAAGGTTCTGCGTGTACTTGGTCGTAACCAGCTACCAAACCTTCATCTTCTTCAATAACTGCACCAATCTCAGCTAATTCATCAGCTAAGTCAGTGATACCGAGGGCTTTACATACAATCTCTTGGTAAACTGGAGACTTAATTTTCCCAACCATAGCCAAAGTATAGTTAGCAAACAAAGAAAACTCATCTTTTTCAACCAATTTAACTGGGTCGTTGGATGCGACAATATTTATATCACCTGCTTTACGACCCCCTGTGATTGGAGTTTTCAAAATCTCTACTGCGTTTGGAAGAGAGCTAAAACGCTGAAGCTCTTCCCAAATCTTCACATTGTAAAGACCACGAGAGAAAGGATACACAGTTCGGTAATAGGCTACGGTTGCTGCGTTCATTGGAATGAGAATAGCATCCAATTCTGAAAGTTGACTCTCTGGAACCCCTCTCATGTTGTAATCGCAAATAACCAACTTCGCATCAATAATGTCTTTCAAGTAAACTGGGTACTTAAAGTAGTTATTCAATTTCTTACTAGGTTCAAAGTAAGCACCAAAGGTTTCCAAGAAATAAATGTAGTCTCTTTGGAAGTCTTTTAAGGCTGACTTATACAACTCTTTAATATCATCTTCACTTAAAACGTTTTTGTCTTCCTCTGTAATGGAACTCAACACATCTTCTAAGTTCGGACGGTATTTCTTCAAGTAGTTATAAACCGTGTAAATCGAGCAACCATCAAGGGCATGCCACGTTGTGGGGTCAATCGATACCCCATACTCACTATAGAACAAATCAACTCCACGCTCAATAATTAAGGGAATCCAAGCGTATTTCTTTAAGGTTTCTGCCCCTGCTACCGCTCTAAACAAGTCAATAATATTCTTACGAGAGCGAGTAAACAAGGTATTGTCCATCTCTTCATCACCAGTAGGAACAATCGGAACTGGGTCGAGGTAGCGCCCTGAACCCATACCTAAGTCCAATGAAACTACTTGGAAGTCTTTCTCTAACAAGGTTCCTAGACCTTTGTACTCTCCACCTTCATAGTCGTTAATGGTCATAATCATGTTGTCATTCGCTGCAAACTGTGTAGCTAACAACTTCATTTCAAAAGATTTACCAGAACCTGACATACCGATTACAATTACAATCTCAGCGTCTGTAACGTCACGTTTAAATTGGTGAAAAACTGGGGAGTGCGTTTCAATATTTGTACCTAAGTAAGTTGTACCGAATCCAACAACCCCCTGTTCAAATGGGTGCCACTGCGCTCTCAATTCATCAGAAGTAAAGGTAGAGCGAATTTTACGCTTGCTTTCCTTAGACATCTCAGAATTAAAAGGAGAGAAATCGCCTACGGTGTCTGCAATGATACCGGTAACTCGACGGACTTGCATTCCAGTTCTATGAGAACACATGTGTTCAAAATCTTTCAAGACATCTGTAAACTCAGGTCCTCTATGACCTGTTAGGATAATCATAACTCGGACTTTATACAAGTAACGCTTGTCTTGGTCACTCAAAGTTGCGTCATTTGCGTATTCTACAGAAAGTGACAAACGCTCATCTTTTTGAGCTGTCTTTACATACTTGTGCTGAGTAAACCTCGAACCTTTACTTGACTCTTCTTGGTTCTTCGCACTAACTTCATCTAAGACCGACAAACGAGTTTTCACTTTCGGATCATCCCAGTTAATCTCAAAAGGCTCATTTGACTCAATGAAGTTCATTGAAATTCCTTCTGGTACAATGGAGCGAAGGGTTGCACGATACCCCATTTCAAACTCTGGCGGTAACTCATCAATAACATAATAAGCCGTTACATTTTGAGTTCCACTGTAAGTAAAGTTAGAGTCCATATACAAGCGCCTACTTGAAGCTAAGGCTCTCTCTGGGTTATAACGTGAACGGTATTCATCATAAACGGAATCCCACATCTTAATCAAGTCCACATATTTATCAAGGAAACCTTTACGTTTTTCTTGATTTTCTTGTGTTTTCTGATTTTCTAACGAACTCTTAGAAAGGCTCGTTACTTTGTTTTCTTTCTTCTTAAACATCAATAATGTCAACCTTTCTAAACATTTAATACCCCAAATTACACAACTCAGTTAAGCGTTTCATAATCGACTCAAAAGCACTTCTTTGTTGTAATTTGCGAGACTCTTTGTCTGTTGCGTAGCTTTCAATCAAAGCGAGGATACCGAGTTGAGACTGTTCTCCATTGTCATTCACAATCGTTTCTTCTGAGTTCAAACCTAAATCTCTCATCAATCTTCGACTAGAAACACTATAAACTGTTGTAATTCCTCTACCTGAGACCGCTGCAGTGCGCTTATAGGTTCTATCCAAAATCACATACAAGTCAATTCCGGGACTCATTAAGGCACTCATAACGCTTGTAGTTGGAGTTGTTGTGTACATCTCAGACAATAAGTACAACTTAGAAGCTTCACGTGTAATATTACTAGAGTCTACCTTGCGTAAAGACTTGTAACGAGCATCTACATATTCTGTAGCTTGGTCTATTACAATCAATTTTGCTTGTATCTCAGGTACTTTCGCTAACCAATCAATATAAGCTGACAAGAACGAGGTCAGATACCGAGTGGGAGCCTGCTCCCTAATCAACAAGACCTTAGAGTTACCTGTGTAACTATACTGAGTGTAAGTGTTAATCGAGCCAAACCCACCAAATGAAGAAGTTTTTAAGTTATTGATTTCATCCTCTTGTTTTGACAACTGCTCCTCTGCAATTTTCAAACGACTTGAAGCAGTTAAAAGAAAGGCTTGTAGCTCTTCATTCAATTCTGCTGAGAACACCACTTCCTGTAAGACATCACTCAACTGCTCATAAGCCATAGAGATCTTACGTTCTACTAACTTAGGTTCTCCTGCGAGTTTACCTCTAATGTACTCATCAACAATCGTGAAACTATCTGCTAACTGAGTTAACTCATCTGTTTGGTTGTCCATCTCTCGACTGGACATGAACTCCAATAAGTCAGAAAAGCTCTCAGTATTATCCAACAAAGAGCTATCTTGAATAACATAAGCTCCTACGGTTTTCATAGTCTCTAAAACAATACGAGAAGGAGTCTCCGTTATATAAGCAATCTTGGTTAAAGAGTTATCTCTCATAGCATTTAAAATAAATACTAAGAAGTCAAAGTCTTTATCTGTGTACGACTCAATGATGAGAGTCGTTTTCATAGTAATCCGTTCTATCTGTTTAATACTAGAAACAGTGGTACAACTAGGATACCGAACGTTTTTTGTTGTTAAAATGTAGTCCATGTTTTATCAAACCACCTACCTAGACTGAGCTAATTGCAATACCGCATAAATTTCATTATCTAATTTAGAAACTGCTGCTAACTCTTGTTTTGTGAGTTTTTTCTTACCGAACACCTTCCCACCATAACCAAAAGTCTTAATCACAGAACCATTACTTGCTATAGGTTTAGGAGGTGTAAATGTAGGCTCTTGCGAGGATACCGCGGACTGCTCCGTTCCATATTTAACCACTGCTTTTACATTTTTCTTACTTGAGTGTTCTAAGCGAATGATGTCTAAGGAACTCTTACACAAGTTGTTTGCAATCAAGTCCACATTTACTTGCTCATTTGTTTGTAGTAAGTAGTCTGTATAAATCGGCTCACTAAAGAAACTGTAATAAGACTCTACCACTTCTAAGTCTGCAGACTCAAAATAACGACCAAAGAGTACAACCTCAGTTGTACGAGCGTGATCCATTAAAAAGGTACGCAAGTTACTGAACTCTTGCGCAGAGTTTACATTTACACAGTTAATAACCAAACGCTCACAACGAAGAGCTTTACGACTCGCCATACTCAAAAAAGCACCAATAGAGGTGAAACCTTCCACCTCTTTTAAACCGTGTGAGTCTTGAACCGCTTTTACTACCTGTTCGCTCTTCTCTCCAAAAATTAAACCAATCATCTAAGGATACCCTCTACTTTCTTGTCCTAAAATAAGTCCAATTCCTCTGAACTTTCAACTTTCTTTGTTTGAGAAATTTTTGAGCTACCAAACAAATCTTCTGCACTCACATCCGCACCTTTATCCACAGACTTAGGAGAGTTATCCACAGGTGTTGACAACTCTTCCGCAGAAACATCTGTTTCAAGCACACTTGTTAAGCCACTTGCTTGTTTTGTTGAGTTGCTTTCTGTTCCAAACAAATCCAACACTTCTGCTTGAGTCTGTTTTGCTTTCTCTTTCCCTTTTGTTTTCTTCGCTTTCTTAGGTTGAGCTTTCGCTTGTTCCGCAGATACCCTTGCTTGTGCTTGTTGTTTTCTATACTGCTCTTCTTGTTTCAAGCGAGCTTCTGCTAGAGAAGTATTCACTTGTTTTCTACGGTTTTGAGCGTCTCCTAACCACAATAGACGAAGACTGGAACGCTCAGACTTCTGAACTGCTTGGTTCATGGCTTCAGTTACCGAAAATTCAGTTAAACCATATAAATCCTCTACCAAAGTTCCAATTTGGTCTGCATTTAAGACTTGGATACGCTTGTAACTTGCAGTCATAAGTGCAGACATCAAAGCAGTTACTTTATCCCAAAAGACCATAGGGTCTCCTGAACCGCGGAGTAAGAAATACTCATACGTCAACTGAGAACTACTTGAGTTATCTTCCCAATGATGGTACATAGAAGACAGAACCTTTTGCATGGTTGGAGAAGACACCTCATTTAAGTGATTGTACAAGTCATCAAAACGCTCATCATAAGAGTTTGCTGCTTGTAAATCAATCAACTCTGGTACTACATTTAAAGCAGCACACTGATTATAAAAGTTCGCCAAACCTTGACCATGTTGAAAAGCTTTCTCTTGTACTTTACCTACTTGTGTCTTACGAACACAACGGATAAAAATACCAATACTACCATCTAACATATAGCAGACATAAGGTAAAGTTTCATCAATATCGTAGATACCGAAGAAGTGTGAGAATAACGAGGTATCTGTCTTGGACTTTAACTCTTCCCTCAGTTTGAACTCTCTCTTTACCTTTCGCTCATTAAATACAAACAAGGAAATTAGACGAAATGGTAAAGGGAATAACAAAACCCATAATAATAGACTCACAAACCAGTTCTTTACAATAACAGAAAGAACTATACATAAGACTAAGTACATACCAAAAAATAAAGCACTTTTACCTAATCTTAAAATACCACCACTAGCAACACCATAAGCACCCTCTGCCTCAGCAAAGTTTACTAAGTTTGTTACTGTTAATTTACCTAATTGGGGTTTGACCAACCAATACCCCTCTGAATAGTTTCGCTTTGAATCAGCCACTACCGTAAACCCCCATGTTCAATTTTCCAATAAGTCACTTTACCGTCTTGTACACTCAATTCTACCGAAACCAAAGACTCTACACGCGTTCCAACTTTATTGGTTGCAGACACATCAAACAAAGCAAACCATTTATCAGAACCACTTGCACTGTACACTCTCGACAAAGTTCTTAAATTAACCAATCTATCTACACTTGGTGCGTAATCTTCTGACCAAGAGAGTAAGGAGTCTCCGACTTCTGAGGATACCCAAGGGAGAGCTTTGTAAGCTCTTTCCGCACTTGTGCTATCTTCAACCGAAGCTAAGTAAGTCATATAAGTCTCAGCCAAAGAGTAATCAAAATTGTTATCTTTTGCTTTCCACTGACTTGTTGTTAAACTCAAATGGTCTTTTGCAAAGGTCTCATCTGCGTAATTTGAAACAACTTCTTTTGCCGATTTTGCAACTTCTGTATCTCTCTGTAATTTAGCACCTTCATTATGAGATTGAATAATATTATTTGCAATAAAACCAAAGAACCCTAAAACTACTACAACTGCAAGACCTAGTAGTACATTTCTCTTTGCTTTACTCGATAATCTGTAATCAAATAGGTGCAAGAACCACAAGACTACTTTTGCTTTAATCTTTTTCACTAGAGCCACCTACTTTTACAAAATTGCCTAACGTATAATCAGCAACAGAACCGGTCGAATCGTAAACCACGGTTGCTTGTCGATACCCTTCTACACCTCGCTTATAAACAGAAACTCTTTGTACTAGTTGGTTTGCTACAGAGTCGTAACTATACTCAATGGTTACTTTCTCTATTACACCTAGTAAATTAGGGTAATGTTTTACCAATTCCGTCATATTGGTGTAAGCACCTTTATTCTCTAAGGTGCTAAACTTCAAGCTCTTTGTATTCTGACCTTGGAAACCTTTTCGACCTGTGTAAGTTGCAACCCAGTTGATAATATAATTCTCAAAAGGTTGGACTTGATTTTCTAACTCAATTTGCTCAGACCAAGCGTTTTCATACTGTAATTGACCTCTTGTCTTCTCCTCAGACACTAAAGGAGCTAGTCGGCTCAAATCAAAAGTTTGACCGTCTCCTGAATTTTGAAGAAAAAAGGTGGATACCGCTAGGCTACATAGAGTTGTTCCAATTAGAACCCCACCGTAAATACTAGCTTTCTTCAACTTCCCCATAAGGAAGAACCTCCGAGTCTTTCGTAGAACTGTAACCATCAGGCATAATTTTGAATTTCAAGTTATTCTCACAACGTACAAGCAAAACCCCCAAAGCCGTAACCAAAGAGACCGTTCCCCCATAAATTACATCTTTGTGTCTAATTCCTACTTTGCTACCTACTGTGAGCTTTGAAATCCAACCTTTACGAGAATCTTTGAACATCTTCTGTTTCCTATCACTTAAATTTACTTAATGGTTTTATTTTACATTATTTCTGAGAAAAACGCAAGAAAGCATTTGCTAAAAATAAGAAAACCAAGCAAACACTTTCGTTCACTTGGCAATTTCATATAAGGCTCTCATTTGCTCTCTATTCGATTTTAAATTTCAAGCATATAAATTTACTACCCAAAGTTTAAAATCGAAACTGGGGCAATCTGAGACTTCTGAGAAGTATTTCTAACCGAATGTGTCAGGTTTACCTCCGTAGAGATATAAAATGTGGAATGTGTTAGTGGTTTTCTCATAAGACAAAACTAAGTACATATCATCATTTTTACCACCTGTTAACACAAACAAAATGTTTACAACATCAGGGTCTTTTGTTGACCAAACTTCAAAGCTATCAGATTTCAGCTTGTACCCTTGCTTTTCGACTGCGTAGCGAAGAGAGATACCGCTAGAGTCTGCTTTCAAGCGACTATCGTCCTTTCCACTACGGAAAGTCTCCAAGAGTTTTTCAATAGACTCTTGTTGTTCCTCAACTTTGGCGCTTTCATAAACTCGATTACCTTCAGACAAGTAACCTCTTGCTCTTGCTAGGTTGACTTCTAAATCGCTTTGAGCTTTATCATCAACTGATTTCGTTTCTTCTTGTTTTACGCTCACCTCAGTAGGAGAAGTCTTTTCATGACGAGCTTCTTGCTCGTCTTTTAAGTAGAGGATACCGAGAGCTATTAGAACCCCCAATCCTACCCCACCTAAAACGGTTAAAATCCACTTTACTGCTTTCAAATCGTTACCGCTTTCTAATTATTTTAATACTGGAGCTTTTTTCTCATCGTAAGCGAACACCATTTGACTGTACGTTCCGGGTTTATATATGCGGTAGTGCCAAACGTATTGTTCATTTCTGTAATTCCAACCAGCTAAAGGAGTATTTTGTTCAACAGTTAAGATAGAACCATCTTTAAATACAGTACAAACTAAACCAGTATGACCATAACCAACTGCTTGACTTGGATCAGAGAAAATAGCCCCTCTTTTTGGCGTTGTTGTTACCGAATTTCCAAAAATACTAGCCCAAGAGTAAGCTTGATCTTGTCCGTTACCTTGTACATTCTCTTGAGGTCTACCCCAAACATGGTTTCCTAACGAAATAGTTAACGCAACACACTGTCCGTTTAATTCAGCACTACTTGTTTGGTACCAACCTTCACCGGGTACACCAAAGGACATCCCGTAATTTTTAGGGTCAATAATGTAAGGTTTCAACCCCTCTGGTAAGTCCTCAGGACGCCAACCCCAAGCACTAAACGCATCTGCAGGTGGGTTATCTTGACCATCAGTTGAAGAAAGACCACTTGGTTCAGATTTAGTTGAAGTTCCATGATGGTGGTGTTTTGGTTTACACTTAATCTTCTTAATTGCTTTAGTTAAAAGACTATCTTCACTTGAACCTCCACTTTTAATCGCATCAAAAACACCGCGAGTAAGGAATTTAGAATATAGATCATACCCTTTATCGTTCATGTGAACAGAGTCCGAAGTTAAATCGTCCCACTTAGACTTCTCTTGAACGTAACGGTTCCAGTCTAGGTAAGCCATATTAGACTTACCACTTACATAAGACTTAATCGTCTCCGCAATCTTATCGTGGTCTACCTTGTTGTAAGAACCTTGACCACCTCGTGAAGCGGTTGTGACCCAAATAATCTTCTTGGCACTTTTCGCTTCGCCTACGATCTTATCCATCAAATCATTAGTTGGAGCTTGGTTTGTACCAAGCGCTACAACAAGTACATCTTTAATTTTCTTATCAGACTCAAGTTTCTTCGCAGTTTCGATACCGCTGAGTGTACTGTCCGAGTTTTCAAATGCCCTTGAAACTTTACTATCAAAAATTGATTTAGGGAAATAACCTTTTAATTTAGACTCAACACCGACACCTAACGAGTCTCCAATGAAGGTGAAACCTTCATAATCCTTCGCCCAATCTGTAACTTCACTGGATAGTTCTCCAAATCCAAAGGTAGAGCTGTCTACTGAACTTGACTTCTCCTTATCCTTTTCTTTATCAGAAGAGGAGGAACTAGACGAATTAGATGAACTTGAATTATCAACCCCTTTTATCTCCCCACTACCTTTACTAGCCCCAAAGCTAATATGCACGTGGTCGTAATGGTTCTCTGTTTTACTTCCTCTGTCGGGCATCTTGTTCCAAGTATTAGCTGGACCATAGATGTTCTCCACACCCATATAGAAACGTTGTTTCCAAATGACGTAAGTAATACCTGCTGCTTGCATATTATCAATCGCAAACTGAGCTACATCATCACCCAACTGTGAACTCTCTGGAACCATAACGTCCAAAGCCAAACCTTGTCCGTGGTCTTGAGGGTCGCCTGGTCTATAACCTCCAATATCATTTATGCCGAATTTCTTATAAATAATTTGGCGAAATTCCTCAACATGGGGTTTGATACCCTCAGCCTTTGGTAACTCACCTTCCCCACCTTTATAGGTGCTCCCTTTCTTCTCTTTATCTGAATGAGTGTGAGCTTTTACAGTTCCATCTGCACTACAATCTACCGAAGCCATGACTGCTACATAAACCACTGCGGTTGAAGCCCCAATCGTAGCAATCGTAAATGTCCAACCAAAAGAAAGCAAGACAATCGAAGCTAAACGAGTTAACCACATGAGGAAACGGTTGAATATTAAAGAAGAACGTAAAGCCAAAATTTTGATACGCTCTTTAGCTTCACTTGAAGCTGTCTCAACTAGAGCGTTCTCTACCTTTCGTTTATCTTTCTCAGTTAAGTCTGTTTTACTTGCAATTTGCTGAAGTTCTACTCGACTCTCTTTTAAATCCTTTAGTTTTCGTTTTCGCTTTTTCAAAGACTTTTTAGCAAAGTGACGATAAAACCTACCAAATAAAGGATACAGAAAAGTTGCTAACAACAATAAAGCCGGTAACAACAAGAACCTCATCATTGGTTCAAAAAACATATTTTTCCTCACTTTCTTCAAGTCTAAATTTAGTTTAGTAAAAGTACAGAGCCGTTATTCCAGACCCTGTACCTACAAGGTTATCATAAAATACCCTTGACAGACAAGTATTTGCTACGTTTTGTCTGATTTGTTATCTTTTTTCATTTCCTTATCTAAAGCATCAAACTTGCTTTGAGTCTCGTTAACTTCTACTTTAGGAGTTTCCTTTTTCTTAGGTTTATCGAATACACCTTCTAACTCTTTTTCAACCTCTCTATTTGCTTGTTTAGAAGCAGATGATTGAGTTCGATTAGAGTTGCGAGTACGACCAAATGCTTTCTTAAATCGAGCACCTGCACCACCTAAGTTTCTACGAGTAAAGTCAGATGCAGAACTTGTAGCACTACCTACCGCATCGCGAACGCGACCGTTCGAAGCTTTAGATACCGCCGAGTCAGTGCCATCTGCAATATTCTTCACTTTTTCAATGTTCCCTACAACAAGGCTTGCAGCCATTTGGACTCCTGCCTTCATAGGAATGGAAACAATACGAGCATTCTTGTAAAGACCTTTGAACAGGTTTGCAACTGCTACCCAATACAAAGCACAAGCTACGAGAGTTACTGTAATCAACACACCCATTGTTGAACGAGGAGAGTTAAAGGATTGACTTTCCCCTAAACTTCCGGTTACGAGCTGATTTCCACCATCACCCATGAGAATAGAGACTGTAAAGGCAAGTAAAATATTCACAACCAACACCGTAATAAACGGTAACATACACTCTGTGGCAAATGACTTAACCAAAGTCTTGTCTTGACGGATAAAAGATGCGAATACTGACAACATCATGGCAATCGGTAAGCAACACAAAATCAAAATCAAGAGAGTCGGTACTAAGTACACTACTACAAAGGAGTTGAACCACATCATGAAAAGGGTTACAAATCCATCTTTCTCAGCTACAATCTCATAAATGTCAGACTTCAAAGTTTGGTTATAAACCAAACTCTCACCTGTCGCATTTTGCAAAATCATGCGAAGGAAAGCGTCCCAACCAAATGCTTTCAACTCAAAACCTTGAGGTTCAAAGACCACTTGTCTTTGATTGAAACCACTTTGTGAGAAGATACGGTTGAAGTCGAATGTTGCAATCATAGCACTTGCAGTGTTTAAGACCACATCATCTAAGGTGTAATAGTTCATAACATTCAACCAGTCGTTACGAACCTCTTTCGTTACCTCTTGAATCTTCTTCTCAACTTGTGTTAAGTCAGATTCTTTCAAACCATAGTACAACATCTCACTTTCTGAGAAAACCATAGGGCGAACTGTATAAGCAGCCGGGTTCATCGGTTCGGATACCACTTGCTTTTGACCTGCGTATTCAATCGTTTCTGGTTTTGCAATGTCTAACTCATACAAATAGTCTACCCAAGCAGTGTAAGTTCTATATGCGTTATCTGAGGAATAATTGAACCAAGTTTTATAGTAAGCTTCAGACTCTTTATCTGTAATGGCATCAAGTTCTGTACGCTTTGTACCATAACCTGCGTATGGTTTTGTACCATAAGTATCACTCCACTGCAACAAGGTTTTATTTGCTTCACGCAAGTAAGGAATTGTTACAGTAAATAAAGAACCAAAGTCTAGGAAGTCTTTCATTGCCCCATATCCGGGTTTTCCAGCTTCTATTTGATAGTTGTAGAAGAAAGCGTCATTTTTCTCTAACAACATCTTCTTAAATTCACCACTAGAACCGGCTTTAGTGCTTAAACCATTATCGTAAAGACCCCAAGACAAGTAATAAAATGGCGACTCTGTATAAAGAGCAAACGTGGATAAAGATACCGCATCCTCTTGGGGAATAGCCGTACCTGTCGTAGACTTATTGGCTTTCGCCATTTGATCTTGTAAAGTCTCTTTATGGTTATTGAAGTTTCGCTTAGAAAGAATGAAATAATCTTCATTCAAACCTACTTCATCACCTACTTTAACTTGACTCAAATCTTGTGTTGAAGTCTTTGCAATCGTATTTGACGAAATTGGAGCAAAAATACGCTTCATGGTCTTAGTATCTACCGAACCCGTCGAAGACGTTCCTTTGCGGTCATTGATAAATCCTAACTTAGAACGTTGTAACAAAGTTTGGTGGTTTGGTTTGTCCGAACTCTCCAAACTCAAATACTCTTGAATAGAGGAACGAATATCTAAAGGATTTACCGAGTTCGAAACATTCAATTTCTTATCCGTTTGAGGGAACATAGTTGCAAGACCCTCAGACCAAGAACCGATATTAAAGACAATCGCACCATTAGTCGAGATATTATCCCCCATAATATTTCCGTAATACATACGAGAATAATCGGCAATATCAGGATACCCTCGGTAGAGGTAGTTTGTATCTAGCCCTGTGTAATCTTCATTTGAAAGACCATTTGAAAGTAAAGCCGAAGTTAAAGGAGAGTCAATCAAGTTCTTACCACTTGCATCATTGTCTGTTCTTTTCTCTCCGTTGTCTTTCTTCTTCTCTTTGTCTTTCTTATCTTTGTCTTTACTCTCTTCGGCATGAACAATACTTGGAGTAACGACACTTAAACTTGATAAAAAGCTAGGAGCGAGAAGCACCCCAATGGATACCCCTACCAAAGTCCATTGCTTCATCTTTTTAATTTTACTCATAAAGCTGGAACCTCCTACTCACTCTGCTTTTTCTCTTTGTTAGCTTCATCGACACTGTTTGAAGTGACTTGTTTCAAGTCACGTTTAACTTGTTGAATGTAACCGTCTTTCTTAGGAGCCATCCAACGAACTTTAACCGATGCACCTAGTGTTTGTTGCCACTCATACACATCTGTTTCTCCTTCGTTTTCAGAACCACCCCAACCACCTTGTAGTTTCACTAACAAAGCAGTGTAGTTGTCGTAATTTCCAGTTTCAGCAGCTTTTTGAAGTTGTGCTACCGAGTCTGAATAGTTTTGGTGTGTCGCCATGACCCAAAACATAAACTTATCTTTAAAGAAGTACGAAGTAATCTGGTTACTCAAATGAGTTGAAGCATCAATCATCTTAGGTGGGCTATACAAAAGATACCCAAAGGCTAAGATAGATAGAACTGCAGGCACTACTCGAATTTGACCTACAAATAGGAAAATCAACATTAGGAATGAAGCTACAATCAAAATAGTTACACCCCAAGAAGAGAATTTAGAATACAAGTAATCTGTGAACTTAATCTCATTCATTTTAGGAATAGTTGCAAACCCTGTTAATTCCAAGTAACGAGTTGTACCTGAGTAGCTTGAAGCCGTGTTTGCTCCTACCATATCTTGCAATGAACTCAACATAGTTTGGTTCATAAAGGTCTTAGACCAACGTTGTTTGTACTCACGACCTTTTGTTGGATTTAACATGAAGTAAGCCATATTCTTCAATACATGGTCTAAGTCTTCCTCATCTTCCTCAGAAGCTGCTTTCAATGTGTCTTCGTCAATAACAGAAGAGTTATCCAAGTTGATAACGTAAGAAATATCTTTGTTTAAAGGATTTGCTCGGACAAGTACAGTAGAAGCATACAAGTTAATTGCATACTTCTTATCAGCCGTATCTTTTGGAGCTTCACCTGCGGTATCTGCTAAAGTACCACCTGACCCTTGACCAACCCAATACCCACTACTATCCAAGCGAGAAGACTGCAGTGGAATATCTTGAGCTTTACCTAACATCAAAGTTCCATTATCCCCAAGTTTCTTGAACTTATCATTATTGCCCGCGAAACCTTTATCATCAAAGCTGATAATATCGTCTATAACAGGTTTTGTTACAGTCATGCTAGACGTCCACTTGTACACATCATCAGAGAAAGCTTTCGAGGTAAACGTACTCCATGCATCAGCACCACTGACATGCGCCAGTAAATCCAACCAAGAACTACCACCTCCAAAGATAGGAAACCCATTTGTAGGCTTACCTTGAGGTAAGCCTAAGTCAGACTTCCCAGAGTTGATTTCCTCATAAGTAGCTCCATAATTCCAACCAATAGCATCATTTTTAAATTTACCACCGTTAGACTTAGAAAAATCCTCATTGAATGGTATATTTCGAATCAACCACTGTGTGTACAAAGAGGAAGATACCACTGAACCCATATCAGATAAGTTGACGATTGGCAACCCTAAGAATTTAGAAGTTGTATCTGAAGCATCTTTCGTAACATAGTCATCACCTACCACAGAAGTAAAGAAAGTCAAATGCTTATCTACAGAACCACCTAAAGTTGCTTTATCCCCATCTAATTTAAGAAACCCTTTACCTTTATTCAAAGCTACAGAGTTTAAGTTATTTGAAGCAATCGAACGACCTACCCCTGTGTCTTTAGCGTTATAAATTTCAGACATTTTAGCATCTACTCCAATAGTAGACTTATTAGACTTCTCTTTCTCTTTTTCCTTATCTTTGTCTTTATCTTTGTCTTTATCTTTGTCCTTATCTTTAGATTTATCATCTGTAGAACTTGTTGAACTAGAAGAAATTGAACCTTTACGAGCGTACATCATAGGGTTTTGCGAAGCTGGCATAATAACAAAGTTTGCAAGACTTGTTGTACCTGTGTCAGAAATTAAATTACCGAAACCATCAACATAAAGAGAAGCAGAATAAATAGAACGGTCATAGAAACCTTTTAGTGAACCAACGTTTGGGTCAACACCTTTATCAGACGCGTTCGTTGATGCCCCTTCAAAGTACCTATTCAAACGCTCAGTTAAGTCAGCTGGCTGTTCTTTCATTAAATCGTTAATAGTCGTATTTGTACCATCAAGAGTTAAAATAGTAGAACCCCAAGCTTTCTTACTGTCTACAGAAGCAAAGTTTGTATAAAAAGTAGCTTGTGCAACCGTAGGGTCTCCGCTTGAGCTAGGATTCCATTCATAAACAATTTCTTGTCTCTTCAAATCTTTATCTTTTGCTTTACTCTCGCGAACCAAACCTAAGATAGTCTTTTTATCGGCATCATACTGATATCTATCTTTCAAAGTGATTTCATTCCCACTGCCTGTTGCAGTTAAAACTGAGTCAGGTAAAATACCAACAGAACCAAGTAAAACTTCAAAATAAGTAGCTTTCGAACCTAAAGAAGTCCATGTTTGACCTCCATCATCAGACTTAGCTAAGTACAAAGTTTCAGCAGTTAGTTTACCTACATTAACAACAAGTTTGGCTAAATCTCCAGCAGGGTCTTCAGCTAAACCAGCATGTTTAACTAACAAATCTTTAATATCAGATTGATAGTCACCAACTGCATTACCTGTAGCACCACTTACACGTGTTGTAAACGGAGAATACCAGTTAGAAATAAAGAAACCTACGGTCTTAACCTCTGCCGGTGACAAACCTTTAGCACCACCTGATAAAGAACCATCAGCTTCACCTGCTGCAATCTTCAACTGGTCAATAGAACGCTCCAAAGCAGAACCTTTACCACCTTGTGCATTCGCAGCGTAAGCAGTTGTGTAGTCAGACTTCAAACCTAATACAGAAGACCCTGCTTGCAAAGCGACTGAACCTAAAAGTATGGATACCGAAGCTAAAGTGATAGTTTTCCCAACTACACCTCTGATTTTCTTTCTACGACTTTCAATCGCAGTTTGCTCCAATGTCATTGGAACAAATGGACTCGTTGATTTATTTTTATCCAAAGACCTACCACCAATTAGTAGAATCGAATCCTCACACAACGAGCTTACAAACTGTGAGAACTTGTTTATTTCCTTTAATTTAACTTGTTTGTCTTTAAACTTCTTCTTTCCGAACATGAATTTAAAGATTCCTTTCATAAAAACAGAAACCTCAGTACCGAATGATACCGAGGCTCCTTAGTTGCTTGCTACGAAACTTACCAATCTACGATAAGCTCCAAGAAAGCAACTTATCGGTTAAATAGATTGGCAAAGAATATCGCAAGAGCCGTGGTATTACCAATCATAATGTAGGCTAAACAAGCACCTGTTACCACTAATTTTGGAATAGAGCGAGATAAGTACGTTATCATGTAATTTGAATGCGCACCTTTAGAAATACCGTCTTTATAAGAGAACCAAGCTTCTGGTGAAATTAACACTGGGCGCTTGTCTCCCTTCTTCATAAAGTGATACATCAAGCTCGGAGTCATCATCGCAAATACGTCCATTGCCATAGAAACACCAACTGTTGCACAAATCAAAATAGTTAAAACTCCTAACAAAGTACCTAAAGGACTAGTAAAGAACTTCAAAATGTTCTGTGCTTCATTTAAGTCAGCAGTTACATCTGAGTTGACCGCTTGTAAAACACTTGAAATGTTTGTATCTTGGTCTTCTACAAATTTATAAAGTCTAGCTCTATCTCTTGCAGATAAACCACCTGAACGGTCATCTTTTAAATTGCTCAAAGCAATGTCCATGATTTTCTGACGAGTATTCATTGGGTACTCTAAGAAGTTCTTACGGTCAATCGAGACACGTTTTTTACTACTATTGTAGTAAACAAATTTCCAACCATCAGACACTTGGTCTGAACGAACAACTAACTGTACTCTAATCTCATTATTGATATTGTCAACAACGGAAGAAACCCCTGCTTCACTGTCTACAATGACAAAGGGCATGCTATTCTCACTCACAGTAGTTGCATCAAACTTCGCTCTAGCTTGTACGACATCTACCAAAAGATTGGAGTTGGGAGAAGAAAACCCCCACAACCCCAAACTCATTACCAAGGATAACAAGGCTACTTGTAAAACTCTGACGAATTTTAACTGTGCCATATAAAACCTCGTTTCTGACGAACCGACCAATTACAATCCAACAAGGGATGCAAAGAGTGTTGAAATCGGGCCGACCAAGACCAACATAGAGTTGGTTGCGAAGAAAATCAAGATTAACGCATAAGCTAACATCATAACCCATGTCTTACCAATGTAGATAAGGAGTGGGTTTCCACCTTTATCCAAAGCTTGGTCATTGGCAGTAACCGCTTGTTTCGGAATGATGCTTGCAATATAACCTCGTGCACCTTTAGCACTCTCAGCATCCTTTACAAAATACTGGAATGAAGGAGTCATGAAGTAGAATACTGCAATCGCCAAGTGGATAAAGAATGAGAATGAAGCTAAAATCAAGAATACCGCAATCGCACTGTTAAATAATGGATAGAACGGAGCCAAGAAGTTTGAAGCAGCGTCCCAATCAGCAGCTACATCAGCAGTTGCGACTGAGATTAGATACCCCGCCGTAGATTTACGGACTTCTCTCATGTCTTTCCAGAACTTGTTAACAGTACCTTTTGTGACTGCGTTATTTGTAGCGTCACCTGACTCAATCGCTGCCGCATCTTTATCAGCAGTCTTTTTAACTGCTCTGTTGATGTCTTGAATGACCTTGTTTTTGTCACCCTCAGTCAATTTGTCAAAGTTACTTGTAACTTCACCTTTTTGGTTATAAATCTTAGAACCAGTGAGACCGTCACCTGTAGTTGTACGATAAGTATTTCCTGAAACCTCATCGTAAACCTTCTCTTGAAGTCTGCTCATAGATTCTGAGCTAGACTCAGCAGTTGTACCACCTAAAGCGTGTACTTCTGCAATATCAGTGAAGTTTGTGACACCACTAACCTCAGACATATAACCTGCGCCTACTAAACTAGCAGACATTAGAACTGTTGCGAGAACTCCTCTCGCAGTTTTAGAAATGTTCATAGATAAACCTCAAATCTGGTTAAAGTTGTTGGAGCAACCTTACCTTTTATTTTGCTTAGTTTATCCTACTACAATACGAAAATCGTTTCGTTCTGCTCTCTTATTGCTACTTCCAATAACAATAAGACAACGGTTTGAGGTGTACTTTAGTACCCTCAACTAAAATAGTGTAAGATAGAAACTCCTCCTAAGTCCAACAAGACCAAAGCTAACATACCGTATTGTATGATAGATAAGGCTTTTCGTATCGCCATTTCCCACTCTGAACCTGTTTTAAAGGCTGAAATACCGGGAACCAAGCGAATAGTTGTGAACATAGGAATGTTCGGAAAGAATATTTTGATGAAAACACCAAGAGCGAAACGTATTCCCTCCGTAGTTAACATATCTAACACTAAATGGGAAATAACCCCAAGTCCAAACCCTGTGACTATTAGTAACCATAACAGAGGGTCAAAGCGTCCTGTAAAACCTAAGAAAGTTGGACTGAACATCAGCCACAATATCATGAGAAGTGTAAACTCGCTATGTGTTTGCCACGAGCGATGGATACACCTCATGAACTTCAAAGTCTTATACAGAATAGAACTTTTCTTCTGTTTGCTACTTAATCTCTCATCTAGCTTCTTGTAAGGTGTGTTTGCAATGTGCAAGACCTTATTTTGTAACCAAGAAGCTGGGTCTTTTAATGGACTGGATTCCCAATGGTGATCATTATCTGACCACATACCACCGTAAATCCCCGCTGTGTAAATAACCAGGAACTGTAACGCTGGTGAAATCAAGTCACTTTGTATTAAGTAACCTGAGTCCTTTAACGTTATAAATCCAGCCATAGCACACACCGTACCACCTAATCTGTGAGTTTTGCCTTCCATCAGCTATTTACCCACCAATTCTTTAAAGTCTTTGGTACAAACCAAACGAACTTGTACTCCTACCTGTTTCTTAAGTGTTAAAACGGCTGAACCTACTTTTACTTTATTCCAAGACCTTGTGGCACTTGGGTTAAAGGAAATTAGGTTAATGTAGGATACCGCTGAGCCGTTTGCAACTTCTTGATAAGTCAACTCTTGGAACTTTTGCAGTACCGATTGTACAACCGTGAGTGACAAGTCTAAAGACTCACTCACTCGTTTTAACAAATAAGTCTGAGGTAGCACTTTCCGAGCTTGATCTTTTGAAACCGTTACTTTCATGAACAACCCTTCGAACACATTAAAGGAATACCCTTTGGCAATAGCTTCAAAGCAAACTTCTCTATAGTATGAAACAATATTGTCTACCGTTTCATACTTCAAATGAACTAATTTACTTACTTCTTTTATAACCTCTACATAAGGCAACCGAGCCTTTGTACCCATACGAACCGAACCTCATCTTACTAAACTGCGAACTTGAATTTTAGAAAACAGTCAAGTTTCTAAATCCAATTAAGAACTGTGTTGGTATTTCTTGTTGTTGGAATTGAAGTCGCGATTGAACCGTAGGGTTCGATAAAACTTCCAACATTAAAGGTAATTCTTGGTCTGACACCTCAATGCAACAATGTGTCACTCGGCCTTTCAAAGTCTTTTCAGCTAACTCCAATAAATCAGCTTCTAAGCGCCTTTTCATTAAGTGAGCGTGGTGTCCACCAAACCTTGAATCCCCACTGTTCTTTAGATTGTTAAAGATTTTTAAGTCTAAGAAAGCCATAAAATCACCTTCTTATCCATTACCTGAAATAAAGTGGAAACCTTGGAAAACTAAATTCCAAGCACCTTTAATCAAGGCAATAATTAGGGATACCGCTTGACCTTGGAACTCAGTCGCAAAGGATGTTCCAAAGATTACAAAGGCAACACCTAGAGCAACCAAAGTCTTCATGTGAAGTGACACATAGCGACTTAACAAGTTACCAGTTGAAACCATAGGTTTGTTCTGCATTCCTGGGTTCATTCCACCCATGCCCATGCCACGATTCATGCCCATCGGAGAACCCATGCCACCCATAGGAGAACCCATTGGAGCGCCCATTCCCATACCGCCACGGTTCATGCCCATACCGCCTGCACCTTGCATTTGTTGAGAACCTGTACTCAACCCTGCACTCTCAATGATTTGACGAGCATCATAAGACAAAGTGAAGAAAGAACCAATGAAACCTTTCAAACTAAAACCTTGGTCTTGGCTAGGTGGTTTATTCATGAAATATTCACGGGGACCAGACCATACCAAACACAAAACATCAACAGAGGTTTGGAAGAAATACCCAAAGGTCGCAAGACCCCATAAAATGTTGGCTAAGAACATCATTCCGTAACCCACTGGAGCTAGAGCGTCCATTGCCATGTCCCAGCTAGAGTCTCGACTTGTATTGACCGCTTTGTTGATTTGATTCAACGCACGGTCGCTTGAAGGCTCTGGAATGGCGTCTCTTACATTCTGCAAAATGTTGTTAGCTTGCTCACGTGTAATCGTATTTGTCGTGTCAACTGCATCGGATACCGCTGATGAAGAGTCGGGCACCCCGCCTAACGAATCTGTATTTGCAAAAGCAGTTGTAGGTAGAAGAGCTAAAGTATTTAGAAAGACAATACTTTCTAAAGCAAATTTTCTCCCTCTAAAGTCTCGGTTTAGGACTAAATCAGAAATTTTACCCAAAACTCGCACCAACTTTCTCTTTATTTTGATTATTTTATCAAAAATCTTTTTACTTGACAAGCATTTCAAAACAAAAAATAAGAGATGTCTGTCAACATCTCTTGCCATTTTCTTATAAAGCCAAGTTACGCTTAATTTCTGCAACCTTGTTAGGGGCAAAACCACTAAAAGCAGACGAAGGGTCTTCCAAACCATTTGGGAAAGTTACTGGAAGAGCGCTAAATTTAGCACCTTTCACGATACGAACGTGTTCTTCATTGTCTGGGTCGTAAGGGATTTCCTTGTACGGAATACCCTCTGAGTCAAGCTTGCGCTTCAACATCTTACATCCGGGACAAACTCCATCTTCTGGGCGCTTTGTAAATACTACTACTACTTCTTTTGTCATGTTTTTCTCGCTTTCTTTTTATAGTATGTTTAACTCTCTTGTGTGGTTTGACAATATCCAGTATAATTCAAACATATCTTCAACGTAAGGCAGGTCAGAATCGAATACTTCTGATGCACCTTTATAACGAGCACTAACATAATCGAAAGTTTGAATAGCACCAAGTCGTTGTAAATTCAAGGACTCTAAATACATATTATCAATAAAGTCTTGTAATTCAGGTACCACTTCTTGCAATTTAAAGATTGAACGTAAAACATTATGAGAACCTTTAGTTTTGCTAAACTTTGTTGGGTTATGGTAAGCCATTACTTTCTTAATCTGAATTTCAAGCAACCAAGCCATATTAACTCGAATCAACAGTCTGTTTCTTGTTAAATCATAACATCTACTTAAGTCATGAGCTAAATGGTCGGTCAAATAAGTAGGAGGGAACTCAGATAAATGCATCATAACTCAACCTCCTGCCACAAAGACTGATTTTTAACTAAACCATTTAGCAAAAGTTCGCGTTCCTTTAAGTTTTTGTAAGGGTATACTGTCACAAAGAAACCTTTTTT
>QWCT01001008.1_pt1 | contig 29185 bp, 43 predicted proteins | sample 1972681 | NCBI WGS metagenome assembly QWCT01 (sample SAMN09866701, study PRJNA288562) | Human oral metagenome isolate pre3_saliva, whole genome shotgun sequencing... | isolation source: mouth | host: Homo sapiens | place: USA: California | reverse complement strand
ACGGTTACAATTTAATTTAAATTATAAAATCTAGGAGAAAATAAAAATGTCTAAACAACTTCAAACAATTATTGAAAAAGCACACAAAACAGGATTTGCAAACAAAAATGCTCGCATGTGGTTAGGTTATGGCTATGGAGAGCTAGAAAGCCAATGGCAAGCACGTTACAACAAAGATACAGATGTATTTGAGCTTGACCATTGGGGAACTAACATCATTATTTTAGAACAATTCAGTACTTTCCCACTAGTAGCCCATATCTATGGACAAAGTAGAAGTGACCGTGATGCACTTGTTCAATTATTTAACTATTGTGGACGAAATGACTTCCATGTTAGCTATCGCCCGTCAAAAGATGAATTTTATGTGAAAGCCCAATTTGTAGGCAAGAAAACATTAGAAGATTATATCATTTAAGGAGAAAAACAATGAAAAAAGCGTTATTTACTATTCTACTTGCTTGTGTGTTAGGTTTAAATATCTACACACTTGCAAAAGTAACCACTTTTACACAAAAAGAACAAGAAAAGCAGGAATTTGTACAAAACTACACACTTAAGGACAAGCAGATTCTAGATGCTTATATTGAAAATGGAGATCATAAGCTTGTTATTTGGTCAGAAGCTAAAAAGAGCAAGTTAGTTATTACAGTAGCCGAAAATGTTTGGAAGTTATCTATAATCGGAAAGGTATATCATGGAAAGATTTAACAGGATTTTACTGAATATACTCTATATAGGAATTTTCTTCAGTACTTTTGCTATAATGTTCATTTTCAAGGCTGGGAATGATCTATCTAATATTTATGATAGATTAGAGAAAGAAAAACAAGAAACTATAGTGAAAAACCCTAATCCTTCAGACTGTGAGATTGTAGGGAAGACTGATGACGGAGAATACTTACAATTCATTTTGTGGGATTCTCAAACACAAAAAGAACACAAAATACATGTACACCCTAGTGATTATGACCTTTATAAAATAGGTGATATTTACTACTCAGACAAAGATACAATAAATTAAAATCATAGGAGAAATTTAAAATGTTAAGATTAATTATTTATAAAAAGAAAGCTTGTATTTACCTTGTGGGAGGTACTAAGGAAGCTGTTATCACACTAGATAAAACTGAGAGCTTTTACCAAATTTTCTCAGAATTGTTATTTACGCTTAATCATCACTTTTGGGATATTTATGAAGGATTTTTCCATAAAGGAAAATTTTATAGTACCACTGATAAGTGGGAAACAGCAAAATTAATTGAAAAACTAATCAAAGGGGAGAACTAAAATGAAAAACACTAAAAAACGCAAACTAAACTTTAAAAAACTATTTATCTATTACTCAAATGTATTTGTAATCTTTTCCATTGCATTACATCCTGTATTAGACTACTCTTTTCGCTTGTTCCTTCTCTTCTACTGTGCTGTATATGTTCTATGGACTTTTGTAGATATCACTAGCGAGGCTCACAAGCTATGATCCAGGAAACAGTAGATAAAGTTATACAATTCATTGAGCAAAATAAATACTTTCACGCTCCTTATCTTGACTTCCTAGGGGTTTATATCCTTGGGGAGTCTTGGGATTGGTTAGAGAAAGGTGACAAGGTTATTTTGATTAAAGCCTATGAAAATAACCATGACTATCTTATTTTAAACAAGCTAGGTGAAGAGGTAAGGCTGAAATACATTAATGCATGTACTTTCCAGCCTCTTCTCATTCCTGAAAACTTAAAATTCTATCTAGGAGGGTTAGATGATTAACTTAACAGGTCACAATATAAATATCTGTGATCATAAGGGTAACGTTTACAAGATTATCCCAAAAAGTAAGCTTACCTTAAGAGCATATACAAGCTACAAAACAATCAAGGAACTTGAGGGAGTACCTATTGATATTATTGATTATACTATCACAGATCCTTTACCTGTGATTAAAAGCTTAATAGAAAATAATCAGTATATCATTGTAAGCAAGATCACAGCTGAAGCATTAAAGAAAAAAGGTATCACTAAGGGGGTACTTATCACAGGAAGAAAATTCTATTTAGATAATGCCCTAATAGGAGTAAGGGGGTTAAGTCTATATGAATAAAGTTAAAATCAAGAGAAGTTATTCAGAAACGCTGAAATACTTACAGGAAAATCTAGATCCTGAGGAGTTGAAAGGTTATAAATACTTTAAACCATTACAGGAGATACAGAAAAGAGCCTTAAAAGAGTCACTAGGAAAGCCTTATATAGATCCTATTTGTGACTTTATAATTAAAACTAGATTAGTTGGTAAAGTTAAAGATGAAGGTATTATAGACGCTTTAAAATATTCTTATATTGAAGTAAGCCGATTCATTGAGGATAAATACACAGATGAAATCTTAAATGCCTATGGAAAAGAGGTTATTTACCCTAATCTTGTGCATTTTAGCCCTATAGAGGATATTAAAGCACAGCTGTTAGAATATAAGAGAGGTGAGGCTGAAGATAAAGCACATCATTTATTTAGAAACCGTTCCTTGAATGATAGATATGAAAATATCACGTTTAAGGTGCTTTTAGAGAGCTACTACAGCGGTTTTGAGTATGAGGAAGGGAATAATACCCCCAGCCTTAAAAAACAGCTTACAAGCCAAAATATAGCCTTTAAAGAGGATCATTTGAAGGTATGGGGAGAAGTGAAAGCATGGTTTGAAAACTACTACACAGGTAAGCCTAATTTTCATAAAGGTTATCACTATAGAACCTTAATTTATGATTATTTTGATGATAAAATTGAAGATATTTCTAAAAAGTGGGCTTTCTGTGGTTCTTGTCATGCTGAAAGGAAAACAGGAAGTGATACTCCTAAAATTTTAGATGCTATAGGCTATAAAATGCTTAAATTTTACTGTTTAGATGAAGAATATAACCTAATCCCTTCCACACGTATTTATTACTATCAGGAAGGTGAAGATATAGCCTTTTCAGGAACATACACAAATTTTGGAAGTGGAGAGATGGCTAAAAGTGCTTATTCTTTCACAATAGCAATGATGTGTTTTGTCTTTTACTTAAAATTTGAGGATTTTAAAGAAATTGAGGGAATGAGTATAAACACAGGGGATCTAGAAGATGTAGGAATACGTTTCTATGCAAATACCTCACAGGATAGTAAATACAAGAAATTTGGTACAGCTGAGATCCTTTCAGGTCTTCACTTGGATGCTGATGATGCTTACCATATCCTGAATAGTAAGTAAAAAGAAAAAGACCTCCTAAGAATTGAAAGGAAGTCTTTCTCTAATACACTGAATAGGATACACAGGAGATCGAAAGATCAACATGTATCAAAATAGTCCTTTGTTAAGAACTATAATACATTATACCACAAGTTGTGAAATTGTCAACAGGATAAACCTAAAATTTACAAATTTGTTGTATTTAATTGAAATTCTTTATCTGAGCATAGATGGGTTTTACTAACCTTATTTTATCTGAGCATTAATGATTTATATATATAATTATACTTTATATATATAATATATAGTTACTTAACTACTAAGTATATAACTACTAAGAAACTAGAAAAATAAATTTAAAAATTTTAAAGAAAAGTGTTGATTTTTTTAAATCATTGTGCTAAAATAGGGTTATACACTAATGAGGATGCCAAAAGCAACAGGAGATAAATAAATAAAATGAAAGTGAGACATTATTAATGTATATTAAAATTCCTATAAACCTTTTGCATGATAACCCTTTCAACTCTATCAATGAATGTATCTTTTATGCCTTCTGTGCTAGTCACACAGAGGATGAAGAAATGACATTCAATTACAGTACTGAGACATTGCAAGAGGTTTTTCCTGTGTCTTCATCACAGCTTACAAGATATCTAACTAATTTAGTGGATCTAGGAATTGCTGAGAATAAAAGCTACCTTCTAGGATATGATGGATTGAAATTTTCAAAGAAAAGAAACTACAAAGTAAATACTAGCCTTTACTATGATAGTTTCACTTATGATGAAAATGGAAAGGCTAAAGATTATCTAAACCTTAACCTTGGATGGGTTATGCTTTACGGAATGAGCTTAAAGACAGCCCTAGTGCTTGCTTTCCTGTGGTCAAGCTATATCTATCTAGGTATGCCTAACCAACAGTATCTGAACACACAAAATGTGATGGAGATGACAAGTATCAAGGATCGTAGAACTATCTATAAAGCTATTGATCAACTCACTGTGCTAGGGTTCATCACTGAGAAAGCATCAGATGAAAGATATTTTAGACTGATTGAAGTTAATAAGGATAAATGCTTGTGTGATTCTTATTTAGATCTTGAAGAGACAGAAACAAACATAAACAATAATATCCTAGATATTATCAAAGGAAAGTCAAAAAGATTTATTAATTCACTTAAAAGTTACCTAAAAGAAGCTTCTTCAAGGTTAGGTGATATCTATTGGCATCCTTACAATATCTTGATAGGAGAATTGCCTGACAGGTTCAAATTTCAACCTGTGATTGATGGAAGGTTTTTTGAATAAATGAGCAAAGAATTTTTAGATCTTCTGAAAAGGAACTATACAGAAGATGACTTAATACCTTTTGGAGTAAACAAAAAGTTTTACAATGAAAAGCACCCTGAGGATAGGTTTAGAAGAGATTTTGAAGAATATCACTATAAAATTAAACTCATTCCTTCACAGGTTAAAGCCTTAAGGGATAAGTATGATCTCTATATCTGCTTTACCCCTGTTAAGGATGGTAAGCGATTAAAAACTAATGCAAAAGATAGCTTTATCATTGCACAGGATATTGACGGAGTACCTATTCCTGAAGATCTTCCACCTTCTTATTATTGGGAAACAAGCCCAGGAAAATACCAAGGTGTATGGATTTTAGATAATAAGGTAACACCACAGGAACAGGAGATCATTTGTAAGAAGCTAATCAAAAAGTATAATTTTGATCCTTGTGGTTCTGACATTGTACATTTATACCGTATTCCAGGAACACGTAATCACAAGTATGCTAGTACTTTTAATGTATCAGGGATGCAAGGAAAAGGTACTGTGTACAGGAAGCGTGAGATTATCAAATTTCTAAAAGATGTAGACATCACTACCTCAGTTGTCACAGATGATGAGCCTATAGAGTACAAAGAATATGACCTAGAAGAGCTACTGCTTGAATATTCTGTTAAGCAGGAATATGAAAGAATTTTAGGATCAGATAGATCAGAATGGGCTTGGAACATTGAAAGCAAAATGTTTATCAATGGAGCAAGCAAGGAAGAAGTGAAATTTGTGCTTCTAAATGCTCCTGACTCAATGGCTAAGTTCACAGAAAAGAACGTAGATTCTGAAGTAAATAGAGTTTATGCTAAAGTTGAGGCTGAAGCTAAAGAGATTGAAGAAGAGCTTGAAGATAGAGCCTCATTGAAGCGGTTAAGTAAAGCTCCTAAGGGAATTGTAAGGCTTGAAGATACTGAGTTAAGAGGTAAGAAGCCACAGAAAGGTAAAGTCAATATCAAGCGTGTTGATGAGATTGAGCCTTTTGACCCTACTGATTTTTGGTTAATTGAAGATCTGTGGGAGAATAACTCAGTAGGGGTGATTGGAGCACCTTCCAAGTCATTCAAGTCAACTCTTACTCTTAACCTCGCCTGTGCTGTAGCTACAGGAAAACCTTTTGATGGAAGGGAAGTGAAACAAGGTGCTGTATTAATCATTCAAGGTGAGAATAACCTCTCTATGGAACAGCACAAGATATATTCAATCACTGGTGAAACTGAGTTGCCTATCTACTTTGTAGATGACAATATCACAATGGATCATATTTACAAGCTCAAGGATAGCATCCTAGAGTTGGGAGTTAAGCTCCTAATTATTGATCCTATGTATCTACTTTTTGGTTCAGGAGATATTAACAAGCATAAGGATATTGTCCTAAGGCTTGAAATGCTATCAAACCTGAGCAAGAAGACTAACTGCTCTATCATGTTAGTACACCACTCAAGGAAACTTGAGAGAGGAGCTAAGATTCAAACCTCAGATATGTATGGTTCTGCATTTATTGAGGGATGGTATGAGTCAATGATTCTTCTACAGCGACAATCTAATAATTCATCAAGGATGGTTACTTACTTTAGAAACCATAAATCAGGAGATGTTTACGATCTTGTGGTTGATGATAACATGGGTTGTAAAGCTTATAAGAGGAATGATGACTCAGGATATGAGCCTGACAAAATGGAACTAACTAGACTTACAAAAAAAGAAAAGGAAATTTTTGAAAATGAAAACTAACAAAGTAACAATTTTGACAGTAGCTACACTTGCTACACTTGCACTTGCCAACAATGCTAAAGCTGATGCTCAGGATAGCCCTGTAAGCCCACAGGAAGCTCCTACAGCTCTTGTAACTAATCCAGAGGGTAATAATACCACTGAAGCTAAACAGCCCACAGAGATCACAAAAGAGGGCACAGAGATCACTGTAAAAAATCCTGAAGTTGTTATTGACCAATCTAAGGGTGAGGGAAAATATCAAGAATTTACTGTAGAGTATAAAAATATCAAGTTTGCTGATGATATGACTATTAATGCAGGTGATAAAGTCACAATGACTTTCCCTGAAGAGCTTAACTTCCAAACTAAGTATGAATTTGATGTTAAAAACCCTAAAGATGCTGTAGTAGGTAAGGCTTCTACAAACCCTGAAGATCGTACAGTCACTACTGTGTTTAATGACTACTTTACAAACCATCCATTGAACAAACAAATGAGTCTCAAACTTGATGCAAAATGGACTGACAAAGTAGAGTCAGGAAAACCTGTTTCTGTGAATTTTAATGGTACAGTTGTTACTGCTAACATTGGAAAAGAACAAGTAATTGGTAAAGATGAGCTGATTGCTAAGTGGGGATCACAGGATAAAGATGATCCTTCTGTGATTAACTGGACAGCCCGTGTGAACTATGCTAAGCGTGTGTTGAACTATGTGACTATCATTGATGAAATGAGTGAAAATCAAAAGTTAGTTGATAACTACTTTGAGATCAAAAACATTGAAAGTCTAGATCCTTGGATTGACAAGGGTGATGCTATGGATCTAGTAAAATCTATTAGTAAGTCGGATCATGGATTTACAATCAAAATGGATCGCTTGGATCACATGATCTACATCAACTATAAGACTAAACTTGTTAATGCTGTAAAGGATAGTGTTAATCCAACTAACAAAATTGAGTTGAAAGCAGAAACAGATGGAGCTACCTCATATAGCTATGTACAGCTGGTAGGAGGAAAAGGTGATGCCTCAGGTGAAAATAAACCAGTTTGGGAAATTCCAAATGATGCTCCTAAGTATGAAAAACCTGAGTTGAATATTAATGATATTCCATTAATGCCACCAGCACCAATTTTGGATAAACCATACCTACCTATTGAGGATATTCCAATGATGCCACCTGCTCCTATCCTTGAGAAGCCTTATCTTCCAATCGAAGATGTTCCTGTTCTTCCTCCTGCACCAATTGTGGAAATTCCTGAGCTTCATATTCCTGAAGAACCAGTTAAACCTCATGAAGATCCTAAGACTCCTCCTGTGACTCCTGAAGATAAACCAAAAGTACCTTCAGAAAGTCCTAAGGTTGAGCCTAAGAAGGAAGAGGTTAAGGTTGAGAACAAAGGTGAAGTTTCACATGAAACACCTGTAGAAACTTATAAAGCACCTATGCTTCCACAAACAGGATCAGAAACAGGTGTAGCCCTTTCTGTGTTAGGTTTAACAGTATTAAGCCTCACAGTAGCATTTAAGAAAAAAGAAAACTAATTACAAGGGGTGAAATTCCCCTTGACTTTAAAATTTTGGAGAATTTAAGATGGAACTAGGTAAAGTAATTAAAGATTTAAAGGATATGAGGAACGCAGGCTTTATTGACTGTAATATTCAATGTTTCTTAGACCAGCTTGAAAAAGTCACAGAAAGTGTTGTGGTAGACAAGTTCATTGCTGATTGGTATGAGAAACATAAAGATTGTCTTGACTATTATATTTGGGAGTGGAATAGACTTAACTGTGTAAAAGAAACAGAAGAAGGTAGAAAGTTCTACTTGTGGTTAAATGATGCTTCTAATAAACCTGTAGAAACTTTGGTAAAAATGAAGCTGTATGGCTACAAAGTGAAAGAGGAAATTAAGTACAATGTAAAAGTTGTTGAAACAAAACAGATCCTTTATAAGAGTGATGAGGGTGCAAAATTTGTTGATGTTTACAACACTACACAACACAAAAAATATGAGTTCACAAAAGAAGAGTTAAATAGATATGGTATGGCTTATGTGTTTAACAATAAAGGATTTAAGGTTGAGGAGGTGGAGGAATGACAGTAGAACAATTCCTTGGATCTTTATCAAGCTTGATGTGGACTACATACTGGTCAGTTCTTGTGTACAAATGTGTTAGAAACAGGGAGAAGTGAAATGGATGATAAACTAAATTTTATAAGGTTTTCAGTAGTTCTTATACTTGTAAGTATGTGTGGTTTTGCCTATTGTATAGACAAAAAGCTAGATGACACACAAAATGAATGGAAGCAAATTGTAGTTAAGCAAGGTGAGCACATTAAGAAGCTTGCTGAGCAGAATAAGGCTCAGGATGTTATCATTAACAAGCTCAATGCTGAGTACAATCTAAAGGGTAAAAATAAATGAGTAATGGTGGATGGTACAGATCCTGTACTTGGCTAGATGAGGCAAGCAAGAGGGAAGACCTTTCAGGAGTATTCTTTAGTATGATAGATGCCTACCTTAGACGTGTAGATATGTCTATCAGTGCTTACCTAAGTGAGCTACACAAGAGAGCCACAGGTAAGGAAATCAAGAATGGGGGAGCTTACTATTCTGTGAAGAAAGTAGCAGAAGGGAAGCGAATCCTGTTTCCTTACCTTGTGGATAACATGGTGGAAGTGTTTAGCAAGAAAGAGCGTGAGTATCTTTGCTGGTACTATGTTAATACTAAAAAAGGAGATGTAAGAAGATCACAGCTCCTAGCAAGCTACTATGATAAGTATGAAGGGAGACAATCTCCTGAAATACCTGCAATTTTTGAAGACTGTTTTGTGACCTCTAAGGAAGAGGAAAAGGTTTCAGTAAAGAAGCTATCACAGAAAGAAAAACTAAGAAAAGAAATGAATCGCAAAGAGATTTTAGAAAGGGCACTAGCTATTGAAATTGCTGAGGGAAGACTACACAAGAGTATTCCTTATGGTGAATTGAAGGCTACTTGGAAGTAAAGATGAAATATAATTTAAAGGAACAGTTATTTGATAAAATTAGAGGACTTGAATTTGTAAATCCTGATGAATATGGTGCTAAATACAATAGAGGTGTACGTGAGGCAAAGGCAAGAGTTGATTCTTTCTTTAATAAAGAGCTTGAACCTGAAGTACCTCAGTATGTAGCTGATTGGTATGAAGAGAATAAAGGTAATTTAGACTATAACCTATGGAACTACATCATGGATTGGGAAGATGCAGAAGAAGATGAGTTCAAAAGATGGGTAAATAATTCAAAAGATGCTTTTCAAACTATCATCAATATGCACCAATTTGGCTACAATGTAGAAAAAGTTGATCTTTATAGAGTTAAGCTTATTCATGGTGGTCAGTATCTTCATACAGAAACTTTTGGAGATACATATTTTACTAGTGTAGCAAAGTCTGTGTACTCAAAAGATAAACTTAGTGACTTAGGTTTTGCTTGGGTATTTAATTGTCCTGGAATTAAATTAGAAGAGGTGGAATGATGGATAAGCAAGTAGTAATTCCAAAACATATTGCTGAATGGATTGAGTATTGTAAGAGGAATGAGTTTACATTATTTGGGTGTCTTGATCCAGCATTAGATTTTGAAGAATTAGTAAATGAATCTTTTAAGGGAGATATTAGAAAATGTATTAGATGGTGTAGAAAGGAAAGCAACACTTTAGCTCGTGCTTGGTTGGACGGCTACACAGTCGAGAAAGAAAAGCGGTATCTGGTGAAGATTAAAGGGGATATACAGGAGAATATTCTAGTATATGGTTATGGAGTAAAAAGATATTTCTTTTCATCTTATATGTATGGTAACAGACGAACTTACCACACCAAGGAAGAGCTTGAAGCAGGTGGTTTTGGTGGAGTATTTGACAATCCTATGATTGAAGTTGAGGAAGTTGATGAATGAATAAATTAGTATGCCCAAATTGTTATTCCACTTCTTCAGTACATCACCATACTGATTGGAAGTATATTGATAATCACACAGGTGGGACTAAACCAGTAAGTATTAGGCTTTGCTTAGACTGTAAGACATTATTTATTGATGATCGAAATTGGTAGAATAATGATAATATCAGATGAAGAATATATTAAATTTATAAAAGATGGATAAAAATTTGCTCTTGAGATTATGGAAAAATTATTTCCTGAGGATTATGAGGAGGAAGAAAATGAGTAATTTATGGGAAGAAACTATTAAGTTTTTGGAAGAAAATGGTAAAACTTTTGAAGATGTACTTTTTATCCAGGGTAAAGACTTCAAGGTGACAAAAGAAAACTTTGAAAATGTAGCTAAGAAGACAGATTATAACTCAGGCTTCGGTGCTCAACATGTAGCTACAGACCTTGTGTTAGTTGGAGATGATTGGTGGATTGAGAGAGCTGAGTATGATGGTTCTGAATGGTGGGAATTTAAAACTATCCCAATAGGGAAGGATAAAGTTGTACCTATTCTTTACTTAGATAGAGGTATGTGGGATACTCTTTGTGAAATAAATGAGGTCAAGTTGTAATGAAATTTTTAATAGTTGGTCTTGAAAATAAAGAGGTAGGATTCCAAATTTTTATTATAAACATTTCTGAGATCATTCTAGTTGAGGAAGTGGATTTATTTAAAAATATATGTTTGAAGGTAACTTTAAAAGATGGTGGTATGCGATATATCAACCATGTAAGAGTTAGTGCTGGTAAACTAGTAGAGGTAAGTAGAGTTATGGATTTTTACAGGATTTTGGAGAAGTTTGATGCTTGATTTTTATACATTACCTTAGGTTTTATATGGTTTGCTGGTATGGTAGGCACTGTGGCTAAGCTATACATATCTTGCTTGAAAGGAGAAAGTGATGAATGAGGAAGTAGTTGTAAGATATCATTTTGTAGGTGGTGAAACTGTTGATTGTGAGTACACAGATAAAGAAATGTATTATTCTAGTCTGAATACCTTTGATTTAGGAGGTCTCCTTATCTTTGATAAAAATGTAATAAACACAAGGAATGTAACCTATACAGAAATTATTAAAGAAAGAGTGATGAACATTGATAAACACTATTGATCTTAAATATCCTGTGTGCTTGGATATTGAAACAACAGGTCTTGATAGGTTTAGAGATGATATCACTTCAATTCAGATTGGGTTTACAAATGTAGACCAAGGAAAGTATGTGCGTAGGTTCTTCGATTGGAAGAAATTGGGAATGAAACGTGCTTTAATGCTTCTTACTAAGCTTAAGGATGCTAAGCTAGTCACACACAATGGAAAGTTTGACTTACTCTTTCTGTATGTTAAGACAGGGGTAGAGTTGAAGCTGTGGGTTGATACATTGGTAATGGCTCATGTGTGTGGTGAAGAAGAGCTAGGACTTAAGCCTTTAGTTAAGAAGTACTTTAAGGTAGACTATGATATCTCAAAAGAAGCTAAGACAGGAAAGATCACAGAGAAGTTTAAAGCTTATGGCTTGGATGATGTGTACTATCCTATGGAGCTGGTTAAGATCTTTAAGAAGAAGCTTAAGATCTATAACCTTGAGAAAGTATACAAGCATGAAATGCGTGTTTATAAAGCTTACCTTGAGGTTGAGAAGAATGGTATGCCTATCAGTCCTAGACGGCATGAGATAGCTAAGAAGCTTCAGGAGCAATATAAGCCTATCCTTGAAAGACTACTCACAGTAGGTAATATTAACTGGAACTCTACAGCACAGGTAGCTAAGATCCTCTTCACAGATAAGGATGTTCCTGTGTATGATGAGAAAGGTGAGAAGCTTCCTAACACCTATGAAGTGATTGAGTATACCTTCATGAATGATATAATCTATAGAGGTGAGTTTGACACACGTAAGGGAGCTACACTGTTCATGAATGAGTGGAAGGAAAAGAATCCTCACCTGTATGATATTAAGGTTAAGCTTAAACACAACTACGCTCCTGTGATTATTGGTTATGGTGTAGGGCTTAAGGCTATTGAGAAAACAGCTAAGGGAGTTCCCTCAGTAGGTAGTGATGTGCTAGTGAACTATGTGGGTAATCCTGTAGTAGATGATCTGCTAGAGTATCGTAGGTTGACTAAGCTAGAAACTTTCATTAAATCTTGGGAAGAAATTCAAGTAAATGATAGGATCTATCCTAGCTTTAACATTACAGCACGTACAGGAAGAACTACTTGCTCTAATCCGAACATTAGCTATTGCTGAGTGTTCTTTCACCGTAAGGTGTCAAAATAAACTACGTGAACTCAGGGAAACCCTTCACTAAGTGGGCAATCCTGAGCCAAGCCTTATAGGGATATAAGGAAGGTGCAACGACTAGGTAAAGTAATCTAGAACAGAAGAAATACCCACGAGTGCGTAGCTCCTATTGACATAAGTTAAGGTAAGTGTTATAATTGTTTCAACAATTACCTTTGGAGGACTTATGTATAAAGATAAAAAATATCTAAAAAGAAGGTTCATAGACGAAAGAAAACCTGTAAAATTTATTGCACAAGAGTGCAATGTTAGTGTCAGTACAATAGAAAACTATCTTAAGAAGTATAATCTTAAGAGGGGTAATATTAAATATATCATTAACAATGATAAGGTAGATTTTACCTCTCCTGTGTTTAACTACTTCTTAGGTCTTATAGCCACAGATGGTTATATGGATAAGAGAGTACCTAGAGTATCACTTAGATGTAAGAATCTAGGATGTGATAAGGTGTTCAATAATCTTAAAGACTATTTTGAGTTTACTGGTAAAATTAAACTCTACAGAGAGTGTTATGATCTATCAATAACATCTAGATACTTAATAAAAGCTCTTAAGGTAGCAGGAATATCTCCTTTAGGTAAGGTGCATAACAAGTTTCCTGATGACTTTTATGATGAAGATTGTGCAAGAATGTACTTTAGAGGGTTACTAGATGGAGATGGTAATATTAAACTGACAAAAACATTCAGGATAACTATTACAAACAAAGACTTTTTATTAAGTATGTCAGACTATCTAAACAAAACTATAGGCACAAACACAGGTCTGAACTTACAGGATGATAAACTGTAAGAACTAGAGGATAAAGAGCCTCTAGGGTAACAAATGACAGCAGATTCCCCAGGATAAAAATGTAAGAAATTTGATTGAAGCTAGACCTGGATGGAAGATATTGGAATGTGACCTATCACAAGTTGAATTGCGTGTAGCATCTATCTTTTCAGGAGATGAGAATATGCAACATGCCTATCAGTCAGGGAGTGACTTGCATAGTAAAACTACTACACTTTTGTTTGGTGATACCTCAAACCTTAGCAAGCAAGAGCAAAAGAGGAAACGAACTTTTTCTAAAAGTTTGAACTTTGGTTATTTATACGGAATGAGTGCAAAAACATTCGTTCAGTATGCAAAAGGGTTTGGGCTCAATATCACAGAAGAGTACTCTGAGGAGCTACGTGACAACTTCTTCAAGGCTTACCCTACACTGATAGAATGGCACAAGAACTGTGTGGAGTTTGCTAGAGCTAATGGATATACATGGTCTCCTATTGGAAGAAAGCGTTTCTTACCTGACATCAACTCTAGCAACTTTAGAGCTAGAGGTCAGGCTGAGAGACAATCCATAAACTCAGGAGTACAAGGCTTTGCTTCTGACATGTGTACAAGTGCTCTAGCTGATATTGTCTTCAGTGATAAGATTGACCATGATAGATGTATCGTGTTAGGTTCTGTACATGATGCAATTCTCTTTGAAATTAGAGATGATTATGTTGAGGAAGTAGCTCCTAAGCTTAAGTATACTATGGAACATCCTTCTATTCTTGAAGGACTTGACATTCCAATACCAATTATTGCTGATGCTGAAGTTGCACAAGCGTGGGGAGGATAAGAATGATAATCTTAGATAAGCCTGCTTATAGGCTTGATGAATACAAAGAGATCAGAGAGGCTAATCGCAGGTTTTTCAAGATTGACCCTGAGCACTACATAGACAAACAGAATGATTGGGAAGACTTATACACAATCTCAATCAGAGGCACTGTGTATGTAATGGATGACTTCTTTAATGGTCTCAGATATATTAGAAAGCACTATGGTCAACCTGTGTCTAAGATGAGTAGCTTTGACCTAATCTTTAAGACTAAGCATGGACTACCTGAGGAGATTGACTACATGTACCGTAGATTCAGTAATGCCTACAAGACTGTGACTGACTACATTTCACAGACATGTTGCTTCTCTCATGTGGTCATTGATGAGCCTGAAAGGATAGAAAGGAGGATTGTTCATTATCCTGTGATTGATAGAACTGTTCCTCTTTGGTTAAGAGAGAAAATCATTTCAATCATTGATAATGGTTATGCAGAATGACTTATAATGTATTAGAGTTCTTTGATAGCCAGCTTAAGAAAGTACACAAATTTGCTACTTATGAAGAGGCTGAAAAGTTCCATGAAGAGATGCACAGAAAGACTAAAAGCACCTACTTCATTCGCTATAAAATGGATTTAAACAATGTATTCTAGGAGGAATAATGGTAAACAAAAGTAGCTCAGTAGGGATTACTGAGGATATTATCACAAACATCATGCACTTGGGAGCTAGTGAGTACCACTTGGAGATCCTTATTCGTAAATATGAGGATCAGATTAAGTTTTGGTATAACCTAGACAATCCTGAGTTTCAAACTGAGGAAGATAAAGTAGCTATCTATGACACAAAAGACAAGGTGTATCAAATTACACAGCTTCTTCAGACTACTACTGAACAGCGTAGAAAAGCTATGGAATTGCTTAAGTCACAGGCTAATGAGGAAGGAAACCCTGACATGTGGTGTCTCCTTAAACACGTTCTTGTGGCAACTATTACAGCGTTTGAGGCTTGGCAAGTAGACCTAGCCAATGATAAGGTTAAGTTTGCTTTCCTTGAGCAGTCACGTGTAGCAAACCAAGTTTTAGCTATCTTTTTAGGTTATGAAGTTACTCCATGTAGTGCTTGCTTAACAGATCAACTTAAAGAGGATGGTAAATAACTCCCATCCTGTGAGGAAAATTATGAATTACAAAGAAATTATTGAAGATTTTTTAAAAACAAAAAGTAAATCTAAACTATGTAATGAGTTAGGTATCTCACAGTACTACCTTGATAAAATCCTTCAGGGTGAGGAAGTACCTGACCTAGTAAAAACTAAGATTGTCAACATGGTTTCATGTGAAACTGAGGATGAAGAAGTTATCTCAATTTCTAAGACAGAAGAAGACTTCATCCTTGATGCACCTATTGATACTTTCCCTGATAAGGTTAACCGTATCTCTTACCTGAACTATGTTCTAAATAGCACAAAAGCAAACAAAAACCACTATTGGAGACAAGTGCTTACTAAGAATGGATCTAACACAGAAGAAGAAACTGTGGATCAATTAGAGCGTATGGTAAACGCTATCCTGAAAGGTAACTGGAAAGTCATTGAAGAGGATGTACCTTACATGATTAAGCTTCCAAGTTACCACTACTTAACTAAAATGGTTGATGGCTCTACAGGATGGTCACTTGTACAAAATTCAAACACTGTGGTAGGAAGTAGCAAAGAAGAGTTGCTTAAACAATACCCTGAGTATGAAGACTTTATTGTGCAAGAGCCTCTTAATGTTGTGAGCTTTAAGCCACAAGGTGAACATAGCAAGAAGTTTAAACCTCAGGCTAAAAAGAAAGGTTTTGTGATCCGAGATGCAAGAAAAAATTATTAATTATGCTCTTATCTTTGGATTCCTATTGTTGACCCTTTGCTGTTATGCCACTGTGACCTCACAGAAGGCTCAGATTGAGCGTTTAGAGTATCAGGTGGGGAAACTTAAGGGTGAGTTGAAACAGAGTCATGAGGAGCTTAATAGCAAGGTCTATTCACTTGACATGAGATTCAAAGACATGGTTTATTATTTGGAAAATGGAGTAAGTAGAGGTGGATAATGACAACTTATAGTGTAAGTCGAGTAAAAACATTTTTGGACAATCCTTGGAAGCATTGGTGTAAATACCTAGCAGGCTACAAGGAGAAGCAAGATCCTGAAGTAACACAGTACATGGATCGAGGAACATACTTCCATAGAGGAATGGAGCTTCTAGCACAGAGTAAAGGTAAAATGACTCAGGAAGACCTTTATGCTAAGCTACGTGAGATCTATGCAGAATCAGGATTCCTAGAGGAAGCTAAGCTTTCAGGAGAGCTTGCTATTGATCGCTACCTTTCAGAAGGTGAGCCTGTAGACTTTGAGAAAATCATTGAAACTGAACATCAAGTCTACTATGACCTCCCTAATGGACATCAGTTCACAGGTATCATTGATGCTGTTATTCAGAATGATGATGGGACTGTGACCATTGTTGACTATAAGACTCACTCTACAGCTCCCACAGATGATGAATACCGTTACAGCCTTCAAGGTAACTTGTACATGTATGTATATACACAACTAGGCTACAATGTACGTGATATGATATTTGATTGTGTCAATCCTAAGATTAAGATCACAGGAAGAAATTATAAGCGTAAGACTATCCGCCTTGTGTATAATGAATACCGTACCAAAGACTTCTTTGACCAGTTTGTACATCTTGTAGACTTAATTGAGTCTGATACTGAGTTTAAACTTTACATCCCAGGAAAAAGTGGACATAAGCCTGATGCCTATGATTACCTCTATAAAGTCTACATTGGTGAGATGATGGAAGACTTAGATGAATTTATTGAGAAAAATTTTCAAAAAAGGGTTGACAGTCCAACCCAAAAATGATAGAATAACTTTGTTGGGTTATCCAGCAATACACTATAAGGAGGAATCAAATGATTAGGTTCATTTGGGCACAGGATGCTAATGGTTTGATTGGAAGTAAAGGAAAGATCCCTTGGTACAATCGAGATGATCTTAGTTACTTCAAGAATCAGACAACAGGTGGCATTGTAGTCATGGGAAGTAGAACTTGGTTCTCTCTAGGATGCAAGCCACTAAAGAATCGTCATAACATTATCCTGACAAAAGAGGATGACATTAAAGGTTATGACCAAGAGGATGTCTACATTGCTCACACAGCAGAAGAAGTCATTGAGATCTATGAGAACTCTAGCCTAGATCTTTGGATCATTGGTGGGGCTATGACTTATAAGACTTTTGAGCCTTGGTGTGAGGAAGCTGTGGTAAGCACAGTTGAAGGTGAGTATAAAGGAGACACTTACTATAAGGGTCTAGAGAATAAGCTCACTGAGGATAATGTAGTAGTTACAATGAAAGGTGATGGTTTCACAGTGAAACATTATAAGGTGAAATGATGGTAACAGAAGATGCTTGTATCTTTTTATGCCTTGTATTTGGGTCTCTAACATGGATTATTGGTTATTTCATTGGAAAATGGAATAAAGAAGATAAACGTGCAGACATAAAATGTACAAAACTAAAACTCATTGAAGGTATTGATGGAGTTGCATCAGTACAGCTTACACCTATCCGCTATGTAGAACTTCTAACTAAGGAAGAAGAGTGTAATGAGTTGAAACTAGCTATTAAGAGGTTTGCAGATGAAACTCCTAAGGGAACTTAAAGACCTAGTGTCTCTAATGGGATGTGCTGTAGTGTCAGTAGCTTTACTAGCTATCACACTTAAGCTTATAGCTATTGTGTGGAACTTTATTATGTCGTGGTAAAAGATGAAAGAAGATATTATTAACCCTAAGCGTTACACAGGAAACAGGCTAGAGTGCTGGGATTTTTGGATTGTAGCTAAACTCAATCCATTAGTAGCATCTGCTGTTAAGTATGTGTGGCGATATAAAGACAAGAATGGAGTAGAAGATCTTAAGAAGGCTCTTGTGTTCTTAGATAAAATGAAGAATACTCCTCAGGAGGCTCTCTACTTTGAAAAAGGTGAGTTCTTTGCATCAGATGATTTGCTTGAAAACATGAGTGATATTCAAAGATTCATTGTAAACACATCTGTACAAACAACCCATGAAGAATTATATAAGGTAGCTATTAGTGATATGGAGATTGCTATTAACTACTTGATTAAAACAGAATATGGAGATGAAAGTGACTAACGCACAATTATTAATTTTTATCTTACTATTGCTTAATTTTCTCTTGGATCTCTACTACTTCTTTGAGAAGACAAGTAAGAAAACAGTTAAAATTAAGTATAAAGACAATGTAGCACACCTTGTGGATCTCACAAAAGGTGATTGGATTGACCTAGCTTCACCTAAGAGTATTGTTTACAAGAAAGGTGATCTAGTTCAGGTTGACTTTGGAGTAGCTATGGAGTTACCTCCTTACTATGAAGCTCATATTGCACCAAGATCAAGCCTATTTCAAAACACAGGCTTACTTCTCACAAATGGTGTAGGAGTGATTGATAACTCTTACTGTGGTGATGAAGACTATTGGGGAGCTAAGTTCTATGCTACACGTGATGGACTTATTGAAGAAGGACAGCGCTTGTGTCAATTCAGAATTATCGAAAACCAACCTAATATTCATTTTAAAGAAGTTGACCACTTGGGTAATGAAAACCGTGGTGGTTATGGAAGCACAGGAAAGTAGGAACACATGAAATTACAAAAACTAACTAAAATTAAATTACATACCATGACAACATTCTATGGTGAACCTGGATCAGGAAAAACTACATTCATCAACACACTTCCTGGTAGTGTATTGGTAATTGATACTGACCGTGGATTGGCTTCAGTAGCTCCTGATGAGCGTTTTGCAGTAGCAGAATGTCACACATGGGATGATGTAGTGGAAGCTATGAACTTTGCTAAAGGCTTTGATAGCATTGCTGTGGATCACTTCACAGGAGTTCAAGAGCTTCTTTACAAGCACCTTATGGAAAAGGCTTCAAGTAAGAAGATGACTCTTTCTATGTATGGTGAAGCATCAACTATCCTCAAAGGACTTATTGATGAACTTGTGGCTATATCCTATGCAGGTAAGAATGTGTATGTTATCTGTCAGCAAAAATCAGTCAACCTTGAGGATGTAGTTGATGAAAACATTCCAGCATCTATCATCCCTAACTTGATGGAAAGTGTTGGTAAGTACCTTACAGCATCAAGTCGTGTTATTGGACACACTGAGCGAGTACTCAAGTCTAAAGTGATTAAGGGTGTTAAGAAGTCTAAAGATTTCTACCAAGTACGCTTGTCAGGAAACCCTGCATACAACTTGAAGGTAACTCGCAAACCTGGACTATCAATTCCTGAAACTGTTACTAACCCTACTTGGGATGTAGTTGTAGGCTACACAGATGGAACTACACAAGCTAAGGTAAAGGAAGAAACTAAAGAAGTTGAAGAAAAGCCTAAGGCTAAAGAAACTAAATCAAAAGAAGCTAAAGAAGAAACTAAAGGAGAATAACTATGTCAAAACTATCATTTAAAGCAAAAGCACCTGAAGTACGTGAATTTATTTACACACCAGGACGATATGAAGTACTTGTGGAAGCTGTAGAGCAAGGAACTAACCAAAACACAGGAGCACTTTTCTACAAGTTTGTGCTTCGTGGTAACTTTGGTGAAAACCTTACAATGTTTAACTTGTTTGTACGTGACAACACTTATGGACAAGAACAACTATACAAGATCATTGAAGCTGTAGGTCTTGATCCTAACTCAGATGATATTGACACAGATGATATTGTAGGTAAGTACATGGGAGTTGAGATCAAAGAAGGTGATCCTTACAATGGAAAACGACAATTCAATGTACGTGACATCTTTGCTCTTGATGAAGAGGAAGAAGAAGGCTCAACAGACTCGGATGCAGATGATGACTGGGCAGATGCAGAATAATTAAGTGGTATCCCTAGTGGATACCTTACACAGAGTAGCTAGGATCTCCTTATAGATTACATTTTTTATTTCGATTGCCAGCACTTGTGATTCCCACACTAGCTACTCTCTGTAAGGTATTTACTTTTTTGACAAGCCTAGTTAGTACAAAAAGACTTTCCATAGATATTTCTACACCCAAAGTTATTCTCACGATTTATGTTCCTATATATTTTTTGATTTCGCTTCTATTACCCAACTAACTAGGCTTCTTAAAGGAGTAAATATGAATAAACTTGAAGAGTTTAAGCTCTATGTGTTAAAGCGTAGAGATGCCTTTGAGCACAAGTACAGAATAGGTAACAAGACTGTAGGAGATCTTTACAGATATGATCTTCCTAACAATCTAAAATACCTTGATGACATGTCTCAAATGTTTATTAGAACACTAAACACAGCTAGAGTACCCCTTAGGGATAAGCTCCTTACTGTGTATGTGTATCGTTACATAGGTCATGAAAAGTATGTCAGAAGATGTACTAATGAACATGATGTTGTGACTATACACCAGCTTGAAAAGATAGCAACTAAGCTTAACTCAGCTAAGGCTAAGCTTTCACCTAACTACAAGTCTCCTGCTATTCAGGTAATGACTAGAGAGCTTAATAGAGGAGAAAGATTTCTTGCTTCCTGTGCAGATTTCATTGACAAGCTTCCTGATGATCTATTCTATGGATGGAAGTGTAGTGAGATCTATAGATACTATAATAAGAAGTGTGATGTGTATGGACTGAGTAAGTTCACAGCTTATAACCTAGCTACTGACCTAGCTTACATTAATGAGCTACACATTGAACTAGACTTTATTAATGGATGCTCACCTAGCATGAGAAAGATGTACCTTGAAATTGTAGAGAAGGATAGGTTTAATGCACAGGAGTATAAGAAGTTTGCTATTGACTTCATGAAGTGGTATCTAGATCAGCCTTTTGCAGATAGCAAAGAGAGGATCATTACCCCTAATGATGTAGGACACATGCTTGTGGCTTACTATAAGCTCACAAGAGGTATGTGCAAGATTAGATACCCTAAGAAGACTAGGGTTAAAGTTAGTGACTTGGTAATATCAAGGAGTATGTATGAATTTTATAAAGGTGTACCAAGTGAAACTGATTGATGAGCTTGGTAATTGTTACTATGATGAAACTATCTGTGGCTTTAAGAAGAGACAGAAGTTTATTAAGAAATGGTCAGGAGATGACCAGATTACTAGAGTTCAAAAAGGTGATATAACTATTTATATAAAGAACTGTGGAGAGGAGTTATGGTCGTATGAATGTTGATATTGAAAAGGTTAAGTTAGCAGAAGAGCCTAAGTCATCACCAGCTAAGGCATCTGATGAGTATATCAAGCTAGAAAGAGAATTTGACAAGCTTACTGAAGCAATTAAGCTTTCTCACAGCACAAGAGAAAGAAAAGCTATGCGAGCAAGAAAAAAGAAGATCCGTGAACAACAGAACCTTCTTTACTATCAAATGCTTTACTCAGGCTACATTGAGTACACTCAGACTGTGCTAGGGTTATCTACACCACAAGCACTGTATAAGAGACTCAAGAAGCACAAGAAAAAATAAAGAGAGCAATTAAGCTCTCTTTTTTATTTTGGACAATTACAGTCATCCTTAGGAAGTTCTGTAAGTTTAAGACATTCAGGAGTATCTTGTGCATCCATGATAGGAGTGTACTCTAGCTTGAATTGGTGTACACGGAATACACCTGAAGAAGAGTTAGCAGGCTCTACTCTCACCTTGACGTGCTGTCCAGCAGGAACAATAATACTATCAGACATCTCCATAGCACCATCTGAGATACCAGTCATCTGCCAGTGTACTCCACGGTTCTTTCTAAGGTCTTCAGTATACTGTTCTCCTGAGTGATAAACTACAATCTCCATTGTGTTATCCTGGGCAGGATTAAGAGTAGTACCATCAGCACACCATCTAATGTAAACACGATACTTTCTATCAGTTTGTTTTCTTCTTCCATCATCAGACTCACCAGCTACAACTCCTGTAGTAGAGTCCATGTAGAGGTCTAAGTCATAACCATCTGTGATAGGGTGATAGAAGTCAGCAGAAGACACAGCAGAGTTTCTAGCATAGTTTACTTGAACAGCACCTACATCACCCATCTTAGATAGGTATTCAGCCATACATTGAACCATATCCCATAATGCACAGATGTTTTGAATGTAGTGGTTAAGTTGACAAGCCAGTTTCTTCATGAATGAACTGAAGAACTTAGGATTGTAGCATTTCTGACTCTCAGCCATACATGCAAACCGTCCTACACCCTTGTTATTCTCATCTACTAGTCGTTGACAATCTGCAACAGGAATTTCATCACAGTCACACTCATCATACCAACAGCGATCCTTAGGATTTTCACCATAACTAGTGAATGTAGCTTCATTCAGTCTAGTTGTTTTATCATCAATAGCCATTAGTCACCAATCTTTCCTTGTGCTTTCCACTTACCACCCTTACGAATACGTGATGGTGAGTAGTTTTCTTTACCAGTATCAGTAGCATAAATTTCAGCATTAGGTTTAGTATCCCAAAAGTTTTGGTTAGCTGTTCTTCTAATCTTCATCCACTGTCTAGTAGTGTTAAGAGACTTCCAAGCATTAGACTTTCTAATAGCCCATGGTCTAATCTTAGCATTTTCTGTGTAGTACACAGTAATGACATTGTTACCTTCAACCACAGTGTGAGTATAGGTAGTCTTCTCAGGGGCATAGTTAGTGATAGCAGGAGCATTGTAGGTTACATTGCTACCAATAGTCTGATTACTTAGAGTTACATCCCCACGTAGAGGTTGATTATTAGCCTTATTAAGATGCTTAACAATAACATTAGCAGTAGTGGGAATCTTCTCATACCTGAAGGTGTAGTTTCCATTACCAGTTACTCTAGGTACATTGATAGGGTTCTGACCTGGTACAAGTCTATAACCTTGGATGCTAGGAGGATCTTTCCTGAAAGGATCTCCATGAGTCACAGGAGTGTAACTTTGAGTCTGGATCTCTCTTCCTGTGTCCTTATCAATGAACTTAACAATCTGTCCATAGATAGGGTTATATCTAAAGGTAAGCTCTCTAGTTTGTCCTGAAGGTACTGTAATATTCTGTAACCTATCACCTATAATTTTATATGTAGCTCTAAAGATCTCAGAGGCAGTATGTGATTGGTTTGTGTTACCAGGAACTTTCTTTGAGGTTTCCCACAAAGTAGCACCTGTAACATTATCTACATATTTAATTACAAGTGTACCTTCTGTAGGTGCTTGAGGCACTACTAGTATGTTTACATCAGGAACAGTAAGTGAGAATGTTATTCTACCCTCTGTAGGGTTATATTGCCACGTATCATAGGTAGACATAGCATACTTAACTTGTTCATTGACCTTAGATGTAATTTCAACATCCTCTACTGTGAATGTTTTATTTAAGACTTCTGTCCATCCATCAGCAATTGGATCATAAGTTTTGTTAAGGATATCTCCCACAGCAGTGTTGATTCTATAGTTTGCATTAGGTGTACCCCAAGCAGTAATATCAGGCACTCTAGTGTAGGTAACTTTATTGACTCTTACCCTAGTATTTCTAGCCTTTACCCTACCATTTTCTACCACAACATCATAGAAAACATTACCTTCAGTGTTCACATAACCAATAGGTGTTTCCACTCCATCCATAGGAACAGTCATAGGGTTTTCAATCCTAAAACTGTTTCCGTTAATGTAGGTTTTTGTACCTCTGTCAGTTGAGTAGATGTTAAGGCTTAAGGCTTGTCTTACTTTTGTAACTTGCTCTTGGTTTAGCCTAGCTTGATCTACCATTAATTAATTCCTCCTGCAAGGTCATTCTCAGTCTTGCCATTGTTAGTTCTAATAAAGGCATTACCATCAACAGTACCTCCAAAGAGGTTAATGTTACCTGTGGCAATGTTTCTATCAGGTCTTAGGCTACCTTCAAAAATAGTGTTACCTGTTTGATTCCAAGCACCTGAGTTCTTAAGGTTTTGTAGCAATTCAGTGAAAGCACCCTTGAGTTGATTGTACTCATTCTTGAGTGTGTTAAACTCCTGAGGTGACACATACTTAGGTAAGTTCACAGAATTTCCATTAGAAATGGATAGTGTATTACCATTTAGGGTGAGTGACTGATTAGACTGTCCAATAGTGATATCTCTTTCTGAACCTAAAGGTTCTACAGATATAGTATTGTCAGTTACAGCAGTTACCTTCCAGTACCCATACTCTAAAACACCTGTAGTACGTTCAAGAAACCTATCTCTTACAGTGTCACCAACTTTTATAGTGTCAGAATTATATACTGTGTCCTTATTGATTGTGGTAGCTTTAGTTCCTGGAATATCCCCTTTAGATACAAAGAAGTTAGCTCCTGATAATGCAGGAACATCACCCTTAGTCACATAAGGGTTCTGACCATTCTTAAGCTTCTCCTCAATAAGTTTATCAAGACCTAAGTCAACATGCTTATCCTTGATATTCTTAGTCATCTCATCCTGAAGTTTCTTATAAGTAGGGAAGGTTGCATAAGCATCATCCTTCTTAAGATAATCAGGTAAAGTGACTGTGTTTCCATTACTGATTGATAAGTTCCTGTTACCCTCATTAAATGATAAAGTTTGCTTATCATTATCAGGTTTGTTCTCTAACGCTGTGATTCTAGTCTTCAGAGGAGTATCATCATAGGATGTAGTAGTAGGCTTATCTGTTATTTTATATACTGTTTTTGACATTAGTTTAACCTCGGTAAGTAATAGTATTTATTGTCAGTAGGGTTCTTCAATACAACAGTACCTTGAACAGATTGCATGAAGAATTTTGCGTTCTTAATAGTCATGTTAAGTCTACCAATAACTTCTTCATTCTTCTTGACTTCAATCTCTATAGGTTCTTCTGACTCTAACTCTTCTTTAGTTATGAAGTGAGTGTAGTGTTCTGCTTTAGACTCAGTAATTATAGTCCATACAATCTTTGGGGTAAACCTGAATACTACTTTGTTGTTACTATTCCATATTGCTAATATACCTACTTCAAGTTCCAATTCTTGTGGTTGTATGAAACTAGCAGATCCTGATATTCCTTGACTACTTGTGGACAAAACACTTAGAGTAACAGACTCACTAGAGAAGCTTTTATGTAAGTCTCCATAGTCATAAGATCCTGCATAGTCTAGTATTAAGCCTGCCTCTAATATAGTATTACGACGAATTGTACCATCATTGTCAATACTATATAATTGGTTATCTAGTGTATCATAACCAAAGTTGGGTTTAAAAATTGTCCTGTTCTCAGGAGTTAATTTTTTGAAAAACCCTCCATTTTTTGTATTGTAGGGAACTTGTCTAGCAGTATCCGTAGCCATCTCAATATGAAATGTACCATCAGCATCTAATAATAGACCATTACCTCTAGCTCTATATTCTTTAGGTTCTACACTAGCAGGAAGCTCAATAGAGTTACCTTCTGATATAGATAATGTTCTATCTGATAAGGTAAGAGTTTGCTTAGGATGCTTATAAGTGATATCATTAACACCATTTAAGATAACAGTATTACCATCCACAGAAGCCACTTTAAACATACCAATGTTAAAGTTAGTCTTATCCCAATAGCTATCAACTACTGTGTCTCCTACTTTAATAGTATCAGCATTTACAAGCTTATCCTTTGTGACACGTACATTCTGTGAAGTACCATTACCTGAGATATCACCTTTAGCAAAGAAAGTATTTACTCCAGTAGGTGTCACAGGCTTATCCTCAAGTGCTTTAACTCTAGCCTTCAATGCAGTATCATCATAAGTTAAGGCTACAGTGTCCTTATCCTCAAACTCTACCTCTTTGATAGTACCATCCACAAGGGTATAAGTAAGTTTTACTTTGTTACCATTTCTTGATACATTCACAGATGAGATAAAGTTATCTGTTTTACCTTCTAGAGCTTTTAGTCTATTGATAACTTTAGTATCATCATAAGTGACTCCACCACCTTGACCATTCACTTTAATCCATCTAGTTCTATCAGGAGAAAGGATATAAAGGTCTCCATTAGGAAGAAGATACATGTGGTCTCTATCTCCCATAAACACATCAGGTAGCTTATCCACAGAGGCTACCCAAGTGTCCTCAGCAGGCATACACTGAGTGCACCATGTGTTAGGGTTTCCACTACAAGTTGTACATCCCATTAGTTAATACCTCCTGCCAAGTCATTTTCTGTTTTACCATTATTAGTACGGATGAAGAAGTCACTATCCACTGTGTTAGAGAACAAGTTAATATTACCTGTAGCAATATTTCTTCTAGGTACAAAGTCTCCTTCAAGACCTCCTTGCCAAGCTCCACTAGCTGTAAGGTTGTTAATGATTTTCATTAAAGCACCTTTAAGTCTAGCATTTTCAGCTCTGAGGTCAGCATCATCATAAGCAGGAGAAGGTGTTGGGATAGTACCTGTGAATGAGATAACACCATCATTTGAGATACTAATATCCTTACCTGCTTTATAAGTTTTACCTCCTGAGCTATTATTCATCAACCAGCACAGCTGTGAGGTGATGTTCTTATTGAAACACCACTGTGAATACATAGCTTTAGATGTTTGCTCAGGTAAGTCACAAAGAGTTGTATCCCTTAGCACAAGGGAATGAAGTTTAATTCTGTCATCATTTTGCTTTTTAAGAGATGCACAGGCGGTTGACCCTGGTACAATCTCTTCACATTGACAGTTAATACAATCTGACATAATTTCTCCTATTTATCATCAATAAAGCAATCAAACTTGCAATCCATAAGGTCACATCCACCTTTAATGAGAGGAATAGTTTCTACTTTCTTCTCAGGTTTAGGAGGAATAGTAGGTTTCTTAGGAGGTTGCTCATTAAATGGTTTAGGTTTGGTAGCATTGTTCACAGGGGGTTGCTCAGTGAATGGAGGGAAAGGTTTTCTCACAATCTGCTCTCTTGTGTATACGTTTTGGTGTCTATCCCCTGGATTACTTCCTCTTACCTCTACTTTCAAATGAGTGAAGTTAGCAGGTAAGTTAGTGAATGTTTTATTCCACTTAATAGTTGATAGATGCCAATTAGGCTCATAAGCAAGATTCTGTGTATCAGCATGCTTAGCAAGTAGGATATCCTTTTGAACTACTGAATAGTTGTTACCTCCATCAGTAGAAGCATACACATCAAAGTACCAGTCATAAGTACCACCATAGGGAACATAAGATCCGTGAAGAATACCGCCAACTCCTGCTTGGTAAGAGTATCCAAGAAGGTTAAGTTGGATATCTACAATAGTACCCTCATTATTCTTAGAGGTGAATCCAATACCTTGACCATAACCATTTCTGTGAGCTTCACTGAGGTCAATACCTTGGACACTACCATTAGGTGATCCACCCATAGCAACATCATAAGGAGCACCTGATTTTGCAAATGTACCCCAAGCTTCCTGCCACTGAGTAGCCCCTCCTTGTTGGTTGTTACCTGCTTCATACTCACGTTTTCTTCTTTCATAGTCAGCTTTTCTAGCATTGTAAGAAGCAAGAGCAGAAGCATAGTTAGAGTTACTATTATTGTATGCTTGTAGGGCTCTTTCATATTCAGCCCTTCTAGCATTATAACCATTTAGGCTAGCCTGATAATCAGACTCAAGTCTTCTCTTCTCAGCTTCCCAATTTGATTGGTCAGGAGATGGTTTACTAGCCTGATCTGAGTTGTACACACCAATGAATCTATTGACACTTTCAATTCTCTCAGCTAAACAGTGCTGTACTTCACAAACCTTTTGTGCTTTACGCTGTAAGCACTTCATACGTTTAATTATATCACAGATGATCTCAATAATGTTCTTGATATTACACCATATTCTGAAGAAACCATGTGCTGTATTTTCTTTTACTTTACACTCTTCTCCATTAGCAATAGCATCACCAGCCAACTTCACAGAGTCAGCTAGATCATGCTTCATCTTCTCACATTCATGAGCTTTATAGAACTTTATCCTGCATCTGCAATTAGGACAATATTCAAACATAGTGCCTCCTAGCAGTTATCACAGTCAATAACACAGCCTTCAACTTTAGGGAGAGGTGAGTTGTTATTTACATAGGTAGCTCTCACATCACTTGATGTAGGGTCAAAATCCCACTGGTCAAGTGTCTTGAATAGCAAGATATCTCCTGTGCTACCTCCTTGAGGTCTAAGGACTGTTTCCTTACCAATAGAAATTGATCCAGGCTTATCTGTGAAGCTTGAACCTGCTTGATAAGATTTAGTCCATACAGTTCTTCCATTTGTATCTTGGATAGAGAAAGTAGCATTGTTACCATAGCTACCTCCATCACCTACATACTTAACTTGGTCAAAGTCAACTCTGGATACGTGGGCTTTAACACTACCATCTTCATTCATAGTGTACATGTGAGATACCTTACCAGTAATAGTACCTCTACCTACTTCTCTACCTGCATAAACCATATTCCACACAATAGCAAAATCACCATTTTGTTGAACAGAAACAGCTGTGAAAGTATCACCATTACCTGAGGCATTAGCAGATGTACCTACACCTTTCATACCAAAGACTACATTTTCTAGCATCTTACCCTTAATGTGTTCCACAAGTCCTGTGATTCTTTGATCCTGACACTTAGCAATAGCACAGAGCTTATCTACTTTACTTTCTAAACACTCTAGCTTAGTAAGAATATAGCACAGTTGATTGATGATGTTTTTTAGAACACACCATACACCATAAAAGCCTCTTCTAATAGCCTCAGGAAGGTTACACCATTCAGCCTTTAGAATAGCTCTCATTTTAGGTCTAATTTGAAGGTCATTAAGCTCTTGTAGCTTGGTACAGTCTCCAATACCTACATTCTCACAAGAACAGTCCTTTTGTTTACAAATGTCTTCCATAGTTCCTCCAATAAAAATAGGGAGGGGATATACCCCACCCCCTTTAACCAAACAATAAGTGGTTTAAGTTCCAAGCAGA